>ERZ1026800.7-NODE-7-length-249356-cov-13.819515_pt1 | contig 249356 bp, 204 predicted proteins | sample MGYA00520873_ERZ1026800 | MGnify/ENA primary metagenome ERZ1026800 (study PRJEB33270, sample SAMEA104284475) | anaerobic digester metagenome | biome: Anaerobic digester microbiome; feature: mesophilic sludge digester; material: Anaerobic digester biomass | place...
TGGGCAATGACTGGACGGTGCGCTACGAGGGGCGGTGGTTTCAGATCACGGGGCCGCGTGGCAGCCTGCCACCCGCCAAGCAGCGGGTTGTGGTGCGTCGGCACTTGGACGGCTCGGTGCACATCCTGTATCGGGGCCACGAGGTGCACGTCCGGGAGATCGATGGCCGGCCACGGCGCCCCGAGCCGCCACATACCGCCTCCGTGCTCGGCCGTCGGCCACCGCCGCGTCCTGCGGCCGACCACCCATGGCGATACAGCTACAAGGGCGGCACGGCGCAGCGGCGCCCGCCAGCCGAGGCGATGTCAGGCGAACGGGCGCGCACGTGAAACATGGTGGCCCGTTGGGCTGTGGACGGTGCCGCGCCGGTGGAAAAGCCTCCGGCTTTCCCACCGCCGCTTGGAAAGCCCTGCCGGCTTCCCACACCGCCCACAGCCCCGACGACAACCACCGGGGGTCATTTCTAACGAGCTACCAAGGGGACATTTCTAAAGAGCCTTGACAAGCTCTCGGCGTGGCAGTTGACGGCTGGGTGGGGGTCGGTGGACACTCCTCGGATGGACAAGTTCCGGATTCAGGGCGGTCCACGGCTCAACGGCAAGGTACAGGTTTCCGGGGCGAAGAACGCGGCGCTACCGTGCCTCGCGGCGACGCTGCTGACCTGCGAGCCGGTGGAGATCGCCGGCACCCCACGGGTGCGCGATATCGTGACCATGGAGAAGGTGTTACAGGCGCTCGGCGAGTCGTGCCAGCACCGAGCCGAGGTGACGCGCGTCGTGACCGGAACCGGCGAAGCGTTTTGGGCCCCCTACGAGCTGGTACGGACGATGCGCGCCTCGGTGCTGGTGCTGGGTCCGCTCGTGGCTCGGCGGCGGCGGGCGCGCGTGGCCTTGCCCGGCGGGTGCGCGATCGGCGCCCGACCAGTGGACCTACACCTGGCGGCGCTCGAGAGGATGGGGGCGGAGCTGCGCGTGGAGCACGGCGATATCGTCGCCGAGGCCCCGCGCGGCCTGCACGGCGCCGACATCACCTTCAGCAAGGTCACGGTCACCGGCACCGAGAACGTGCTGATGGCGGCGACACTCGCGCGGGGACGCACGGTGCTGCGCAACTGTGCGCGGGAGCCGGAGGTGGGCGACCTCGCTGCGCTGCTGGTGGCGATGGGGGCCCACATCAGCGGGGCGGGTTCCCCCACCATCGAGGTGGAGGGCGTGGAGGGTCTGCACGGGGCCAGTCACCGCGTGATTCCGGACCGGATCGAGGCCGGTACCTACCTCATCGCCGGGGCGCTGTGCGGCGACCGCGTCACGGTCGACCGTTGTCGCCCTGAACACCTGGGTGCGCTGCTCGAGGTGTTGGAGGCAGCGGGCGCGAGTTGCAGCGTAGGTGTGGATAGCATTGCGGTGGGGCGACCTCCGATTCTCCGTCCGGTCACCATCGCAACGACCGAGTTTCCCGGGTTCGCCACCGACCTGCAGGCGCAGCTCGTAGCGCTCATGACGCAGGCGGAGGGCGTCTCGGAGGTCACCGAGGCGATCTTCGAAAACCGCTTCCAGCACGCACTCGAGCTCATGCGGTTGGGGGCGCGTATCGAGGTGACGGGCCGGACCGCCCGCATCTGTGGGCCCACCTCGCTCACCGGAGCCACGGTCATGGCCTCGGACCTTCGGGCGTCGGCTGCGCTGGTGCTTGCGGCTCTCGTGGCGCGGGGGGAGACGGTCGTGGACCGAATCTACCACCTGGACCGCGGGTATGAGGCGATGGAGTCCAAGCTGGGGGCACTCGGCGCCGCGATCGAGCGCTTCAACCCCGGGCCGTATCGGTGACCGCCCGCCCGAGCGAAGAGCGACCGCCGAGCATCGAAAGCAACTCCCCGGGTGGGAGGACGAGCATGAGGCGGGGCCGCTTCCCCCTCCAGCTCGCCGCCGCTATCCTTGGTGGTCATGAGTGAGTGCTTGTTCTGCCGCCTCGCGGCGGGGGAGGTTCCAGCCCGCGTCCTGCTTGCCGACGAGGAGGTGCTGGTGTTCCATGACCTCGCCCCGCAGGCGCCGACACACCTGCTGGTCATTCCTCGGCGACACATCGCGTCGCTGGACGCCGCACGCGCGGACGACGTCACGCTGCTCGGGCGGCTGCTTCTGACCGCCGCCGAGGCGGCTCGCCGTGTCGGGTTGGTTGGAGAAGGCTACCGGGTCGTCAACAACTGCGGAGCCGGGGCTGGCCAATCGGTGTTTCACGTCCACCTCCATGTGCTCGGGGGACGCCCGTTCGGTTGGCCGCCGGGGTAATGCCGGTCAGCCCGCCGCCTCCGCCCCCCGCGACGCTGGTCACGGCGGTCCATGCCGGTCGGTGGGCCGAGGTGCGGGCCGCGATCGCCTCCTGGCCCCAGCCGATGGCGCCCGCGGTAGCGGTCGTGGCTGCCCGGGCGGCCCGTCTGCAGGGCCAGCCCGAGGAGGCGTTGCGGCTGGTGGCGGCCAACCTGCCGAGGGCGGGTGAGCTCGCTGCGGCGCTGCGTCTGGAGGGTGCCGAAGCGGCGCTGGCGGCGGGCCGTGACCCGCGGCCGCTGCTGGCGCCGTTGCTCGCCCCAAGCGCGGCGTCGGCGCACCGCCGGGCGGCGACCGATCTTCTGCGGCGGGGGTTCGAGGTCCTGCCGCCGGAGGTGCTGCGCCAGCAGCTCCACGGCCCGTTGCCCAGGCCGCTGCGCGCCGAGCTGCAAGCGGCGCTGGCGACGCGTGTGGGGGACTCGGCCCTGGCGTTGCGGGTGGTGCGGACGGGGGACTCCCGCCGGGCGGCACTGACTGCGGCGAAGACGCTCGCAGGGAGGCCGCTGGCCGAGGCGGACCGTCTGCTGGTCGGGGACGCACTCTTGTCCGGTGGCGCGTGGCGGGAGGCTCGTACGGTGCTGGACGGGGTCTCCCCTCCCAGCCAGGCGGAGGTGCGGACGAGGTGGTTGTTCCTGCGCGGCCGGGCAGCGTACCGGTTGGGGGATTTCGCGGCTGCTGCCACCTTGCACGAGCAGGCGCTGGCAGCGGCACCGGGTGGGACGCTCCGGTACGCTCCGGCGGTACAGCGTGCCCGTCTCGCTGAGATCGCCGGTGACCACGTCCGGGCGCTCACTTTCTGGGAGGTGGCTCGAACCGCCGACGCACACCAAGCCGAAGGGTGGGACGGAGCACTGCGCACCCGTGTCGCGCTCGGTCGCGGCGAGGAGGCGGTCCGCCTGTGGATGTCGGCGCCGCCACGGGAGCAGCGCGAGGTGGGACCCCGGTTGGCGGCGGCACTGCTGGCGCGCGGCCAAAGCGCGCCGGCCCGGAGCCTGCTCGCCAAGCTGCCGCGTCACCTCCCCCAGACGCGTCTGCTCGCCATCGAGCTGCTGCGCGCCGAGGGCAACGACGCGGATGCAGCCGCGGCGCTCGCACTGGTGGTTGCCGACGCCCGCCTGGGTGCCTGGGCCGACCTGGCGGCCACGCTTCTGGAGCCCGACGCCGCCCCCGACGGCTGGCCGGCGCCGTCGCGCGAGCCGACCGCGCTGGCGCGGCTGGCGGTGGGGTCGGGAAAGGCGGCTGCGCGGCTGGCGCTGGCGCTCGGGTTGGCCCGCGACCCCGCCTGGGCGCCGCTGTTGGCTGGGGCGGTCAGCGAGCCGGCGAGCTGGGCCGGACCCGCCGCCGAGCTGACCGCGCACGGCCTCGAAGAGGTGGCGGCTCAGCTATACCCACACCGCTTTCCCGCCGGCACGCCGGCCGAGCTGGCATGGAGCGCACGGACGCTCGCGTTTTTGGGCAACGGCCCAGCCGCACTGGGTATGGGCGAACGGCTGTGGGCCCGGCTCGAGGTCCCGGCGTGGCTGGTGCCGGATGCGCTGAGGCCGCTCGTGCTCCCTCCCGAGCTGGTGGGGGGATGTGTTGCGGCGGCTACGGTACGCGGCCTGCGGGCGAGCTGGCTCGTGGGGGTCGTCCGCCAGGAGTCGCGCTTCGACGCGGCTGCGCGCTCAGCGGCGGGCGCCGTGGGGCTCGTCCAGCTCGTGCCGGAAACGATGCGACGCCTGGGGATCGACCCGACAGCGGCAGGCGAGGCCCACACGATGTTGGCGGCAGCGGCGAGCGAGCTGGGTAGGCTGGACGTCGCGTTCGGAGGCCGGCTGGGGCCTGTGGCCGCGGCTTACAACGCCGGAGACCCAATCGTCGGGGCCTGGCTGGGCGTGCTCGGGAACCCGGGTTCCGAGGTGCTGTTCGCGGTGGCCGTGCCCTATCAGGAGACCGCGACCTACGTGCTCAAGGTGGTGGAAGGAGAGGCTCTGGCCTCTCACCTCAGGTAGCGAACGACCTCACCCCGCAACTCGAGGCTGCGCGTCCAACGCTCGACCTCAGCTTCGAGCTTACGCTCCCTGAGGATCGCCTCGAGCTGAGGACGCACCGTCGCCAGGTCGGGCGGTGCGCTGCCCGCCGGCAGGGACGGCACGAACTCCTCCCTGAAGGCCCGCTCGAGCTCCTCGGTTGTGGGGTGGATGAAGGTGCCGAAGCGACTCGCGACGTACGCCTCGACGACTGCCGCCCGCCGCGTCAGCTCGCGCAGCAAGGACTCCTCGAGCCCGGCGGCGGCCAACCGATCGTGCACCGCCCGCGAACCGCCGGCCCGCTCGACCACGGAGTGCCAGGCGCGCTCGGCGTCGGTCCGCAGGCGCATGACGACTCCGGCCGCCTGCAGGTCTTGCCAGCGCAGCTCGAGCGCCACCAAGGCCTCGACCACGACTCGTCGGTAGTCGCTGTCGCTTTCCTCTGCCCGTCGTGGCACCAACCGGGCGATCTCGGCCAGCTCCACGTCCGAGGCCAGCACCGGCACGCCATTGACGAGCGCCAGCACGCGCTCCACCTCCTCCCCCGCGGCCAACAGGGGCAGCGCGATCCACGCGAGGGTCGCGATGATTACGGTAGACGCCAGACGCACGAGCGAATCCTACTCCACCCAAAGGCCGAGGTCGCGTGCCCACCATCCGGCCGTCGACGCGTGATCGGGTTTCCCGTAGACTCGAAAGGGGAGGCAGGATGACGCCGAGATCCCACGACCGCGGCGAGGTGCGTATCGCGCTGGCACAAATCGCAACCTGCCCGGCGCAGCTCGGGCACAACCTCGAACGTCACCTCGAGATGCTCGATCGGGCGCGGGCCGTGGGCGCGCAGCTGGTGGTCTTCCCCGAGCTCTCCCTCTCGGGCTACGTGGTGGCGCACGGGGTGCTCGAGATGGCCATGCGCGCGGACGACCCGCGCCTGGCGCCGCTTTTTGCTGCGAGCCGGGAGATCGCCCTGCTCGTCGGGTTGCCGCTGCGCGAGCCGGACGGGCGGATCTCCAACGCCGCCCTGCTGCTCGAAGGGAACGAGCTGCGCGGGGTGCACCGCAAGCTCTACCTCTCTGCCCACGGCCGGTTCGACGAGAGGCGTTGGTTCATGCCTGGCCCGCGTCTGCAGCCGCTGGAATGCTCGCTCGGACGGTTCGGCGTGCTCATCGGCGAGGACGCCTGGCACCTTTCCTCCGCGCTCCATTTGGCGCAGGCGGGGGCGGAGGCGTTGCTGATCATGGCCGGAACCCCCACCGAGCTCGACGCCGGCAACACGCCAGCCGGTGGCAGGCGATGGCAACACCTCGTCGCCACGACCGCCATCACCACCGTGCAACCGGTGCTGCTTGCCGACCGCTGCGGCTGGGAGGAAGGGATCCTCTTCGGGGGATGCTCCGGGGGGGTGGATGCGCTCGGTCGGCCGCTGACGACGATTACCTCCTTCTTCGAGGAGGCGCTGGTGACCGTCTCCTACTCGCGTGCCGATACCGTCTTCGCCCGCTCGCTGCAGCCGGCCCCGTGCCTGGAGCGTCTCGAGCTGGGGCGCTCGACCCTGGAGCGTGGCCATGCGTGAGCTGCCCGCCATCAACCTCACGCTCGTGAGCGAGGCGCTCCAGGGCTTCCTGAGCGAGGAGCTGCGCGCCTCCGGGCAGAAGCGCTACGTGCTCGGTCTCTCCGGTGGCCTCGACTCGGCGCTGGCGGCAGCTCTGGCGGTCCGGGCGCTGGGACCGGAGCGGCTCGAGGCCGTCGCGCTGCCGGGGCCCACCTCGAGCGCCGCGAGCCTCGAGCACGCGCGGCTGGTAGCCGAAAAGCTCCAGGTCCGCCTCGAGGTCGTCGACCTCGCCGAGACCGGCCGCCTGGCCGCGGCGACGTTAGGTATCGGCGAGGACCGGCTGCGCTTCGGGAACCTCATGGCCAGGCTGCGCATGGTCGCCTTGTTCGACCGCGCCCGCCGCTCCGGGGCACTGGTGCTCGGCGCCTCCAACAAGAGCGAGATCTTGCTCGGCTACTCCACGCTCTTCGGGGACTCCGCGGCCTCGGTGCAGGTGCTCGGGGACGTCTGGAAGACGCACGTCTTCCAGCTCGGGCTGGCGCTCGGGCTGCCGCGGGAGGTGGTTGACAAGCCGCCGACCGCCGACCTGTGGCCAGGCCAGACCGATGCCGGCGAGATGGGGTTCGACTATCTCGAGGCCGACCCGGTGCTGTACTGGCACCACGAGGGCGGCATGAACGACGAGGCGCTGGTGGCCGCTGGTTTCGCCGAGCCGCTCGTGACTGCCGTGCTGCGGGCGTATCGGCGCAACCGCTTCAAGTGGCGGCCGACCGTGATCGCCCGGGTCTCCTCATCGTGCATCAACGTCGACCGCTTCCTGCCGAGGAACCCGAGGTGAGGAAGGCAGCGGAGAGGAGAGCAGGGGCTGCACCGCTGTCTCCTGGCGGTCGTTCGCCATCTCCCGGCACCCTGTGGGTGGTCGCGACGCCGATCGGCAACCTGCATGACTGCTCGCCCCGCGCCGTCGAGACGCTGCGGCGCGTCGCCACGGTTCTGGCGGAGGACACCCGTCAGGTTCGCAAGCTCTTGTCGCACTTCGGTATCTCGACACCCACCAAGGCCTTGTACGAGCACAACGAGGAGCACTTGGTGCCGTCGCTGGTGGCGCGCCTACTGGCCGGGGAGGAGCTGGCGTTGGTGTCCGATGCCGGCACGCCGCTGCTCTCCGACCCGGGATTCAGGCTGGTGCGGGGGTGTCGGAAGGCCGGAGTGCCGGTGCTGACGGTGCCCGGTCCCTCGGCCGTTGCTGCCGCCCTCACGGTCTCGGGCTTGCCGCCGATCCCGTTCACGTTCCTCGGCTTTCTGCCACCGAGGGCGGGTGCACGGCAGCGGCTGCTGACCAGCGTCCGGACGCTGCCGCACACGCTGGTCATCTTCGTGTCCCCGCATCGCCTCGGAGACGAGCTCGCGGCCTGCGCTGGGGCGTTGGGGGGCGACCGGCCCGCCGCCCTGTGCTCGGAGCTGACCAAGCTCCACGAGCGCTGCCGGCAGGGTACCCTCGCCGAGCTCGCGGTCTGGGCGGAGCACGGCGAGGCACGTGGCGAGCACACCCTCGTGATCGGGCCCGGCACCGTCGCCGTCGAGGCAGACGTAGGTCGCGAGGACGCCCGACGAGCGCTCGAGGCCGCGCTGGCGAAGGGCCTGGTGCTCGCCGGCGCGCGCAGGGAGGCGGCGTCAGCACTCGGGATCAGCCGGCGGCGGCTTTTCGAGCTGCTCGCGGCGGACCGGTGAGCGTCAGGAGGACCGAACCGAGCGCCGCCAGCCTCCAGGCCGGCCGGCGTTCACGCTCGACGCCCGCCGCGCCGAGCCCCGCCAAGGCGCCGAGCAGCTCCCTCGAGGTGTAGGGCGCGGCCAGTCGGAAGAGCCGGTGGAGCTGCCAGGGAGAGGCGGTGGCGACGGGGGAGTACTCGTCGCTCGCGATCGCTGGCTGCAGACGGGGCAGGATCGAAGGCTTGAAGGTTTTCACGTACCAGCGGTTCTCCGCGCAGCGCTTGGGGTCCAGCGCGGCGGCGAGCCCCGACTCCTCCCCGGCGCAGCGCACGGCCAGAGTCTGCCGCAGCAGCCGGCCGAGCATCCGGCCCAGGAAGGCGCCGGTCTCACCCGGGTCGAGCGCCTTCCCCTGCCAGTCGACGAGCGCAGCGCCGGAGCTCAGTCGCGCCAGCAGACCGGCCAACCCCTCGCCGTCGCGCGCGATGAGCAGGTCCTCGATCTCGCGCGGCGAGCACTCACCGGCGCCGGCCTGGGCACGCACCGCCTCGGGCGTGAGATCCCCGCCGAGCGCCAGGCGCTCCGCGGCCTGGACCAGTGCCCGGGGCTTGAAGCCGTAGGCCTCGCACAGCGCGTCGACGGTCTCGGGCGGGAGCCTCAGGGCGGGTAGCGTGCGCCTGAGAAGGTCACGCAGCACCGTGCGCTGCGGCGGGGTGAGCCCTGGCTGCTCCCAGGGCTTCGGGGGCTCCGGCAGGGGCAGGAAGCGGACCTCGCCGAGCCGCCGCACGATCTCGGCAACCGGTCCCGCCGGCGGCGATTTCAGCTCGGCGGCGAGGATCAGGCAGACGTCCACGAGGCGTCCCCTCGCCAGGGCTTCGGCAAGCTGCTGGGCGTCCGACTTGCCGTCCTTTTCGAACAGCTCCTTCGCGTCACGGACAACCAGCAGCCGCGCCGGCGCGAACAGGGAGGGAACGTAGAGCTCACATTCGAGACGCGCCATCGCTGGGACGGTCTCGAAGGCCAACACCTCACCGTCGGGGTGTTCGCCCCGCCACTCGGCTTCGAGGTCGTTGCGGTGGAGCTCGAGGAGGTAGTCGTCGCCCGTCGCCAGCAGTACGACCGCGGGAACGCTCAGATCTCGCCTCGATCCTGCATCTCTTGACAGGAGATGCAGTAGCGCGCCCAAGGGATGGCCTGCAGGCGTGGTTGTTCGATGGGCTCATCGCAATGAGTACAGTGGCCGTACGTGCCGTTCTCGAGCCGCTTGATGGCCTCTTCGATGAGCTTGAGCATGCGGGCTTCGTTCTCCGAAACGGAAAAGGAGAACTCCCTCTGGAACGCGTTGGTGGCGCGGTCCGCAATGTCGGGTACGCCGGCCTCGCCCTCGACGGCACCCATCTCACGGGCGCGCGAGACACCCTCGAGCAGCTCCTCTCGCTTCGTGGCAAGCTGGCGTCGGGTCGCTTCGAGATCGATGGTCGGTGCCAATGAAACCTCCTCGGATGTGATTATATCGTACCACCTCTGCCACTACGGGCCCGGCCGAGGTGGGACAACAGGTCTGCGCCCTCTGCTCTTCCCGGCCTCCGCGAAGCCCCGATGGTAGCTGCCGCCAGCGAGCAGGTCGGACGCCCGATAAAGCTGCTCCCACAGTATCAATCGGGCCAACTGATGAGGCAGGGTCAGCCGCGAGAGCGCCAGCCGCAGGTTGGCGCGGCGCAGGAGGTCGGGATCCAGCCCGAGGTCGGAGCCGACGATCGCGACCACGCGCAAGCGCCGCTCTCCGAGCCAGCGAGCTAGTTCCTCACTGCCGAGCTCGATCCCCCGCTCGTCCAGAGCGACGACCGCATCTGCTGGCTCGACGTGCAAGGCCACCCGCATTGCTTCCTGTGCGAGGACGCGGGAGCGATCACCGCTCCGACCCTCGACCGGCCGCAGGCGCCGCTCCTCCGCTGGCATGTGACGGCCGACCCGCAAGCGGTACTCGCCCACCAGCTCTTCCCAGGCGGCAGAGCCGCGCTTGCCTGTCCACAGCACCAGCACACCGTTCATGTCGGGCGAGGCCGCTCCTTGCGCCAACGGATCACGGTGCGTCGGGAGACGCCGAGGACGCGTGCGGTCCGGGTCACGTTTCCGCCCTGGCTGGCGAGGACCCACAGCGCGTAGAGCCGCTCGACCTCGGCCAGCGGCAGAAGGCGGGTTGTGGCTTGGGCGGCGACCGTCTCCCACCCCCCAGCGGGCAGCCCGAGATCGACCACACCGATCTCCGCTCTGGTGGTGAGTGCGGCTCGTGCCAGCGTTGCCTCGAGCTCCCGGAAGTTTCCGGGCCACGGATACGCCTCGAGCACCGCCCGCGCCTCGGGGTCGAGGGTGTGCGCGGCGCCCGAGCGGGTGGCCAGACGCCGCAGCACCCGCTCGGCGTGGGGGAGGATGTCGAGATGGCGCTGGCGCAGCGGAGGCAGCGTGAGAGGCAGGCCGGCGACCCGGTGGTAAAGGTCGGCCCGCAGCTCTCCGCGGGTCACCCGATCGCCGGCCGCCACGTCTGTGAGGGCGATGACCCGGGCCCGGAACGGACGGGGTTGCGTGGCGCCCACGGGGAAGAAGCGGGCCTCCTCGAGCACCCGCAGGAGCGCCACCTGAGCCTCGGGCGGGAGGCTCTCGAGGCGGTCCAGCACCAGCGTTCCGTCGCCGGCGCGCTCGAGCCAGCCCGCCCGAGGGCGGCTCGCGTCGGTGAAGGCGCCGGCCCGGTGGCCGAACAGCTCCGAGGCCACGAGGCCGGGTGCCAGGGCGCCGCAGTCGACGACGACGAACGGGCGTCCGGGGCGGCTCGAACGGTGGACGCGCGCCGCGGTCCAGCTCTTGCCGACGCCGGTCTCGCCTTCGAGCAGAAGAGGGATATCGGAGGTGGCGGCTCGTGTCAGCCGGCGCCCGAGCTCCCTCACCTGGGGGTGGCGGCTGGGCAAGAGGGTCTTCACGGTGTCGGGGCGAGCAGGTCGGCGGTGATGTCGGGCGCGTCCCCCCAAAGCCGCTCCAAAGCGTAGTACTCCCGCCGCTCCTCCTGCATGACGTGGACGATGAAGTCGCCGTAGTCCATGAGGATCCAGCTGCCCTGCGAGTACCCCTCGACGGCCAGAGGGCGGGTGCCGCGCTCCCGCAGGACCTGGGCGACCTCGTCGGCCACCGCCTGCGCGTGGCGCTGCGAGCCGACGGAGCAGATCACGAAGGCATCGGCAATGGAGGTGTGCTGGGCGACGTCGAGAGCGATCAGGTGGAACGCCTTCTTGTTCTCGAGCGCGGCCATGGCCGGTCGCAAGCGTGTCATCACTTCGGGTTCCATGCCTTGCTCACGCTCCCTACCGGTAGAGCCGGTACTTGGCAATGTGGTCCAGGACCGCGTCCGGGACCAGCCCGGCGACACACTCGCCGGCGCGAATGCGAGCTCGCAGGTCGGTGGCCGCCGCCGCGATCGGCGGGTGCTCCACCATGACGATGCGGCGCGGACCGGTCTCCGGGACTGCCAACGTCCGACCGGGCTTGGCCCAGACCACCCGCTGGGCGACCCAGCTCGGGACGGCCTCCAGCATCGCCGCTCCCCAGCTCGTGTCACGGTGGAGGACGACGAGGTGGATGAGGGTTAGAAGCTCCGCCCAGCGGTGCCACGTCGTGATCTGGACGAACGAGTCCGAGCCCAGGATGAAGAACGTCTGCTCCGCCGGCCACGCGCGGCGCAGCAGCGGCACCGAGTCGATGGTGTAGGTGGGTCCCTGGCGGGCCGCCTCGAGGTCGGAGACGAAAAAGCCAGGCTCGCCCTGGGTCGCCAGTACGGTCATGGCGAAGCGGTGACCGAACGAGGTCATCGGCTCGCCCTGCTTGTGCGGCGGAGAGCCGGCCGGCACGAAGACGACCGCGTCGAGACCGAGCGCCTCGGCGGCGCGCTGAGCCGGCTCGAGGTGCCCGCGATGCGGCGGGTCGAACGTTCCGCCGAAAAAGCCAACGCGCCTCATGACGGGCTCGCGAGCGCGAACGTGGCCTCGAGCATGCTGTCGAGCCCCTCGCCGGTGACCGCCGAGATCACGATGCAGCCGACGCCGAGCTCCGCGGCCAGCGCTTCCAACGCGGTGACCCGGGCCGGGTCGGAGAGAGCGTCGGTCTTGGTTCCGACGAGCAGCAACCGACGGTCCAGCAGCCCCGGGTCGTAGAGCTCGAGCTCCGTGCGCAGCACCTGCACCTGCTCGCGCACGCCCTGCTCCCCTGCCAGATCGACGAGGTGGAGCAGCACGCGGCAGCGCTCGACGTGCCGCAGGAAGCGGTGCCCAATCCCGGCACCCTGGTGGGCACCTGCAATCAGTCCGGGCAGGTCAGCGAAGACAAGGGAGCGCTCCCCGTGGTGACGCGAGACCACGCCCAGGTGGGGGGTGAGGGTGGTGAACGGGTAGTCGGCGATCTTTGGGCGGGCGGCCGAGATGCGCGAGAGGAGCGTCGACTTGCCGGCGTTGGGCAGGCCCACCAGGCCGATGTCGGCCAGCAGCCTGAGCTCGAGCTGGATGTGACGCTCCTCACCCGGGGCACCGGGCTCGGCTCGTCGCGGCGCCTGGTTGGTAGGGGTCGCAAAGTGCTGGTTGCCCCGTCCGCCGCGTCCACCCCGCGCAGCCACGACCTGTGCGGTCTCCTCGACCAGGTCGGCCAGGATCTCACCGCTATCCAGGTCGCGGACCACGGTGCCGCACGGCACCTCGAGGAAGGCGTCCTCACCCGAGGCACCGGTCTGGTTCGAGCCGCGGCCGTGCTCGCCTCGGCCAGCCTTCACGTGATGGCGATCGTAGAGATGAGCGAGGGTGTTCCAGTGGCGGGAGGCGCGGACGACGACGCTACCGCCGTGCCCGCCGTCACCACCGTCGGGACCGCCCCTGGGAACGAACTTCTCGCGCCGGAAGCTGACACAGCCGCGCCCCCCGTCACCGGCCTTGACGAAGAGGTGGACTTCGTCGAGGAACATGAGCGAGGGGCGCGCGGGTCAGGCAGCCGGCTCGACTAGCACGAAGCGGCCCAGCCGCCCGCGATCGCGAAACCGGATGTGCCCATGAACCCGCGCAAAGAGCGTGTCGTCCTTGCCACGACCGACGTTCAGGCCGGGCTTCCAGCGCGTCCCACGCTGCCGAATGATGATCGTACCGGCGTGCACCAGTTGTCCGTCACCGACCTTGATCCCGAGTCGCTGCGCGTTGGAGTCGCGGCCGTTGCGACTGGAGCCTTGTCCTTTCTTGTGCGCCATGACCCCTCCTCACGCCTCGATGGCGTCGATGCGGACCTCGTAGAGGTCCTGGCGGTGGCCGGTGGTCTTGCGGTGGCCCTTCCGCTTCTTCTTGTGAAAAACGATGATTTTCTCGCCGCGCAGCAGCCGTGTGAGGGTGCCTTTGACGATGGCACCTTCGACCAGCGGCTTGCCGACCCGCACCTTGTGCTCGTCACGGACCAGCAGCACCCGCTCGAACGCCACCTCGGCGCCCGGCTCGAGGCTCGGCCAGATGCGTTCCACAGCCAGCCGCTGCCCGACCTCGACGCGGTGCTGCTTGCCTCCTGCTTCAACGATCGCGTACATGTCAACCCCCGCCCATTACAGCCAGGACCGGAGATTTTGCCACACCGGAGCGGAGGTGTCAAACACCGGGCACCTCCTGTCTTGGATCGATCCGTGCGGGGGCCGTTCGGACGGAAGCTGTGCCGCTTCGCGGACAGAACCTCCACTTTTCGGGGGCTGCCAGGGGTTGCCACGGGCCGGTTCTTGTGCTAGCTTTCACATGTCCGCCTGCGCTGCTGGTTTGGGGGGAGCGACGCAGGCAGGTGATCGGGTGAGGAGAGGGTAGGCGAGGTGCCCGGGCGGCAAAGGCTGAGAGAACGCTGAGCCGCTCACTTCCCGGAAAGCCGGAACGTCGAGGCTGCCCGTGGTACGCCTCGCGGAGCTCCCCGCCCGTTTGGGGCCACGATCACCAAGGAGGGCACTCGATGACCGACCTACAATTCATTTTCCAGAGGTACCCCGGGGCCAAGCGCGATGCCCTGATACCGATCCTGCAGGAGGTGCAGGACGTGCAGGGATACCTCTCACGCGACAGCGTCATCGCCGTCGGCCAGTACCTCGGCCTCCCGGCCAGCAAGGTCTACGGCGTGGCGACGTTCTACAACCAGTTCCGATTCCAGCCCCTCGGTCGTTACAACATCCAGGTCTGTCGCGGGACCGCCTGTCATGTCAAGGGCTCGCTGGGGGTGCTCGAGTCGCTCAAGCGTTCGCTCGGCATCGACGCTGGACAGACGACGCGGGACGGGCTTTTTTCGATCGAGGTCGTGGCCTGTCTCGGAGCGTGCGGGCTGGCGCCGGTGCTGTGCATCAACGGCGAGTTCCACGGCAACCTCAAGCCGGAGTCGCTCGGCAAGCTTCTCAGCACGCTGCGCAAGGAGGCGGCCGCCAATGCGTAGGACCCTCATCGATCCCTGCTGCGACGGCTGCTGGCACAGCCATGCCGAGTACTGCAAGGACCTCCTGAGCTGCCTCGTGGACGGTCCCCACTGCCACGAGAGCACGGCGTGTGCGCAGGAGCGCGGCCGTCGCCTGCACGCCCTGCGCCGGGACGTCGTGGACCGTCCGACGATCTTCGTCGGCACGGGAACGTGCGGCCTCGGGGCTGGGGCGGCCAAGACGCTCAAGGCCATCGAGTCGTGGCTCGTCGAGCACGATCACTCGGCGGACATCGTCGAGGTCGGGTGCATCGGCATGTGCTCGGTCGAGCCACTGGTCGACGTGCAGCTTCCCGGTCGCACTCGCGTCTGCTTCCAGAAGGTGACGGAGAAGATGGTGCCGGCGCTGCTCGACCAGGCGCTGGCGGGCGAGATGCCGGCGGCTGCGGTACTGGGTCAGCATCGCAACGACCTGCTCCAACCGTGGGACGGCCTGCCCTACCTCGACGAGCACCCGTTTTTCGCCCCCCAGACCCGCTGGGTGCTCGCCAACTGCGGCATCATCGACCCCTCGGACATCGACGAGTACCTGGCGTTCGGTGGCTACCGCGCCCTCAGCAAGGTGCTCAACGACATGACTCCGGCCGAGGTGTGCAGCGCCGTCGAGCTCTCCGGGCTGCGTGGCCGGGGAGGTGGCGGCTTTCCGACCGGCCGCAAGTGGAGCATCGCCAACCGTCAGGCCGGACCCCAGAAGTACCTGGTATGCAACGCCGACGAGGGCGATCCGGGCGCGTTCATGGACCGCGCGGTGATCGAAGGCGACCCGCACCGCCTGCTCGAGGGCATGGCGATCGCCGCCTACGCCATCGGTGCCAACAAGGCGTACGTTTACATCCGGGCCGAATACCCATTGGCGATCAAGCGGCTGCTGCACGCGATCGCCGAGGCCAAGGCACATGCCTTCCTCGGCGAACAGATTCTCGGCACCGACTACCACCTCGAGATCGTCATCAAGCAAGGCGCCGGGGCGTTCGTGTGCGGCGAGGAGACGGCGCTGCTGCACTCGATCGAAGGTCGGCGTGGGATGCCACGCCCACGGCCTCCCTATCCGGCGCAGGCGGGGCTGTTCGGCAAGCCGACGGTGATCAACAACGTCGAGACCCTGGCCAACGTCCCAGCGATCCTCGATCGCGGCGCCGAGTGGTTCGCGTCGGTCGGCACCGCCGGCTCGAAGGGCACCAAGGTGTTCGCGCTCTCGGGCAAGATCGACCGCACCGGGCTCGTCGAGGTTGCGATGGGCACCACCCTGCGGGAGATCGTCTTCGACATCGGCGGCGGGATCCCCGACGGCAAGGCGTACAAGGCGGCCCAGGTCGGCGGCCCCTCCGGCGGCTGCATCCCCACGCAGCATCTGGATATCGAGATCGATTACGAGTCGCTCAAGACAGTCGGTGCCATGATGGGTTCGGGCGGCCTCGTGGTCATGGACGAGGCCACGTGCATGGTTGACGTTGCCAAGTTCTTCATGGACTTCATCCAGCGCGAGAGCTGTGGGAAGTGCATTCCGTGCCGCGAGGGCACCCGCCGGATGCTCGAGATCCTGCAAGGGATCACTCGCGCCCGCCGTAGCGAGGCCGGCACCGACGCCCTGCAGCGGTTCCAGGGAGTGATGGCGCTCGAGCAGCTCGCCGAGGTGATCAAGGACACGAGCCTGTGCGGTTTGGGGCAAACCGCCCCCAACCCGGTGCTATCGACGCTGCGCTACTTCCGGGACGAGTACGAGGCGCACATCTACGAGCGGAAATGCCCGGCCGGCGCCTGCGCGGAGCTGCTCACGTACTCGATCGACGTCGAGCGCTGCGTAGGCTGCGGGCTCTGCCTCAAGGCCTGCCCCACCCAGGCGATCCTCGGCACCCTCAAGAGCCCCCACTACATCGTGGCCGAGAAGTGCATATCCTGCGGCTCGTGCTTCGCCGTTTGCCGGCCCCAGGCCGTGCGCGTGGAGTGATGGAGAGAGTCATGCAGATCGAGGTCAACAACCGTCCCATCGAGGCCCAGGCCGGCGAGACGATCCTCGCAGCTCTCAAGCGGGCCGGGCTGTCGGTTCCCACCCTCTGCCACATGGAAGGGCTGCTGCCTTCGGGTGCATGCCGGATCTGCGCGGTCGAGGTTGAAGGCCAGCGCAGCCTGATTCCGGCGTGCTCGTACCCGGTCGCCGACGGCATGAAGATCCTCACCCACTCAGCCCGCGCCGTTGCCGCCCGTCGCACCATCATCGAGCTACTGCTCTCGAACCATCCCGATGACTGCTTGTATTGTGTGCGCAACAACAACTGCCAGCTCCAGACGCTGGCGGCCGAGCACGGTATCGCCCAACGCCGCTTCTCGGGCCTAAAGTCCGACCACACGATCGACATCTCCGGTCCCGCGCTCGGCCGCGACCCCGCCAAGTGCATCCTTTGCGGCAAGTGCGTACGCGAGTGCGAGGAGGTGCAGTCGGTGGCGGCGATCGACTTCATCGGCCGCGGCTCCAAGACGCGTGTGGGGCCCGCCTTCAACGAGGGGCTCAACCTGTCGAGCTGCATCCTCTGCGGGCAATGCGTGATGGTCTGCCCCACCGGGGCATTGTTCGAGCAAAGCCACGTCAAGCAGGTGATGGCGGCGATCCAGGACCCCGAGATGACGGTCGTCATCCAGCACGCCCCGGCGGTCTCGGTGACGCTGGCGGAGGCGTTCGGGCTGCCGGCTGGCCAGGACATCGCCGGCACGTTGACCGCGGCGCTGCGCCGACTCGGCTTCGACTACGTGTTCGACACCTCGTTCTCGGCCGACCTGACGATCATGGAGGAAGCCTCCGAGCTCGTGCAGCGGCTCACCTCTGGCGGTACCCTGCCGATGATGACGAGCTGCTCGCCGGGATGGATCAAGTTCATGGAGGAGTTCTACCCGGATATGCTGGGGCACCTGTCCACCTGCAAGAGCCCGCAGCAGATGCTCGGCGCCGTGATCAAGGGCTACTGGGCGGTCAAGCAGGGACTCGATCCCTCGAAGGTCTACTCGGTTTCGGTGATGCCGTGCACGGCCAAGAAGTTCGAGGCAAGCCGTCCGGAGATGGTGCACGACGGAATCGCCGACATCGATGCCGTGCTCACTACCCGCGAGCTGGTCCAGCTTATCCGGATGCATGGTCTGGACGTGCTGGCGTTGCAAGCGGAGGACGCCGACCGGCCGTTCGGGGAGCGCTCGACCGCCGGCAAGCTGTTCGGCGGCACCGGTGGGGTCATGGAGGCGGCGGTCCGCACCGCCTGCTTCCTGGTCACCGGGCAAGATCCGGAAGTGATGGAGGTTGAAGCGGTACGCGGGCTCGCCGGTGTCAAGGAGACGCGGGTCAAGGTGGGAGGCCTCGATCTCGGCCTGGCTGTGGTCTCGGGGCTCGGCAACGCCCGCGCCCTCGTCGAGCAGGTACGCCAGGGTCGCAAGGACCTGCATTTTATCGAGGTTATGACCTGTCCGGGGGGCTGCATTGCGGGCGGCGGTCAGCTTCTCGGTGTGGACCTCGCCGGGGTGCAGCGCCGCCTCGCGGGGTTGTATGCGATCGATGCCGAGGGTCCCATCCGCATGTCGCATCACAACGAGGCGGTCGCCGAGCTGTACCGTGAGTTTCTCGGCCAGCCTCTGAGCGAACGCAGCCATCACCTCCTCCACACGCACTACCATCGTCGGGACGTCGTACGATAGAGCTCGCCAGTGGCCAGACTCTCGCACGTCCCGCTCGTCACCACCGTCAAAGAGCGCTGCCGCGTCTGCTATACCTGCGTACGCGAGTGCCCGGCCAAAGCCATACGCATCGCCGGTTGGCAGGCCGAGGTTGTGCCGGGACGCTGCATCGGCTGCGGCAACTGCGTGCGGGTGTGCAGCCAGAAAGCCAAGCAGGTCGCGAGCTCCGAGGCTGCCGTGCAAGCGCTCCTGGCTTCCGGAGAGCGGGTTGCCGCCTGCGTGGCGCCCAGCTTTCCAGCCGAGTTCGTCGAGCTCGACGCGAAGGTCTTGGTGGGGATGCTTCGCCGGCTGGGGTTTGCGCTCGTCAATGAGGTGGCGTTCGGGGCCGACCTCGTGGCTCGCCGATACCGCCAGCTTCTGGCCGACAACCCGGACCGCTGCTACATCTCGACCTCGTGTCCGGCAATCGTTACGTTCGTCGAGCGCTACTACCCCTCGCTCGTCGACTTTCTCGCTCCCGTAGCGTCGCCGATGGTGGCCACCGCGCGGGCGCTGCGTCAGGTGCACGGGCCCGAGCTCAAGACGGTGTTCATCGGACCCTGTGTGGCCAAAAAGGGCGAGGAGCTCGACACCGGTCTATCGCCGGAGATCGACGAGGTGCTCACGTTCGCCGAGCTGCGGCAGATGCTGGCCGCGGCCGGGATCCACCCCGAGGAGACCGAGGCCTCGGAGTTCGACCCGCCGCACGGCGGGACAGGGGCGCTGTTCCCCCTCAGTCGCGGTGCGCTGCAGGCGGCCAGCATCGACGAGAACCTCATCCTCGGCGATATCGTCGCGGCGGACGGGCGGACCAGCTTCGTGGAGGTGATCAAGGAGTTCGAGTCGGGGGATCTCGACCTCAATGCCCGGCTGCTCGATCTGCTGTGCTGCAACGGCTGCATCATGGGGGCGGGCATGACCTCCGAGGTGCCGCTGTTCCGCCGTCGGGCCGTGGTCAGCAAGTACGTCCGCCAGCACCTCGCCGCCTCGCATCCCCACGACCACCAAGCGTGGCTCGATCGCTTCGCCAACCTGGACCTGGGGCGGACGTTCGTCGCCGACGACCAACGCCTGCCGACGCCTTCGTCCACCGAAATCACCGAGGTCTTGGAGCGCATGGGCAAGCACACCCCGGCTGACGAGCTCAACTGCGGCGCCTGCGGCTACGACACCTGCCGCGAGCACGCCGTGGCGGTGTGCAAGGGGCTCGCGGAGTCGGAGATGTGTCTGCCGTTCACCATCGAGGCGCTGCGCACGTCGGTCGGGGAACTGGCTCTCTCCCACGAGGAGCTGCGCAACACGCAGCAGGCACTTATGCACTCGGAGCGCCTGGCGAGCATGGGCCAGCTCGCCGCTGGTATCGCTCATGAGGTGAACAACCCGTTGGGGGTGGTGCTGCTGTACGCCCACATGATCCTCGAGGAGGCGCCGAAGGATGCGCCGGGTCGCAAGGACCTCGAGATGATCGTGGCTCAGGCCGATCGCTGCAAGAAGATCGTCTCGGGGTTGCTGAATTTTGCGCGGCAGAACAAGGTGTTCTTGCAAGAGACCCTGATCCGCGACCTGGTCCTCCAGGGGGTACGAAGCGTGCCGATTCCCGACCACGTGAGGGTGCGGGTCGAGCACGACGAGCCGGAGCTGGCGGCGGAGATCGACCGTGACCAGGTGATGCAGGTACTCACCAACCTCATCTCCAACGCCATCGAGGCGATGCCGGAGGGCGGCACGCTTACGCTCTCCTCCCGCACCGCCAAAGAGTCGGTGCTACTCACCGTGGCCGACACCGGCGTCGGCATCAGCAAGGAGAACATGAACAAGGTCTTCGAGCCGTTCTTCACCACCAAGCCGATGGGCAAGGGTACCGGGCTCGGGCTGCCGGTCATCTACGGTATCGTCAAGATGCACCGCGGCGACATCAAGGTGGAGTCGAACGCTGACCCCGCCGTGGGTCCGACGGGAACAAGCTTCACCGTGACCCTGCCCCGGGCCGGCCGGCGGGAGTGATGGTGGCCGGCCGACGGCTCGAGATGGAGGCGACATGACCACACTCCCTCGCACGATCCTGGTTGTGGACGACAACCCCGACTTCCTCGAGCAGATGAAGCTGCAGCTCGAGGCCGGGGGTTTCGCGACGGTGACGGCGGAGAGCGCCGCGCAGGCGCGCGAGCTGGTGGTGAGCACCGGATTCGACCTCGCGATTTGCGACCTCATGATGGAGCATGCGGACTCGGGGTTCGGGCTCGCCCACGCGATCAAGCGCAAGGATCCCCGCATCCCGGTGATCATGGTTACGGCGGTGGCGAGCGAGGCCGGCATCGCTTTTGATGCGGCGAGCAAAGGGGAGCGTGCCTGGGCCGGGGCGGATGTCATCCTCGACAAGCCCGTGCGTTTCGAGCAGCTCATCCGCGAGATCAACCGTCTCCTCAAGCTCAACGCGTAGCCGTGACGGCCATGGACAACCTCAAGGTCCTGGTCGTCGACGACGAGGCGGGGATCCGGTTCGGTGTCACTCGCGTGCTGCAGTCGTTCCGGGTGCGTGTCCCCGAATCCGAGGCCGACGTGGGTTTCGCCATCAGCCAGGCGGAGTCCGGTGAGGACGGGGTCGCGTACCTGAAGGAGAACCCGGTCGACATCCTGCTGCTGGACCACAAGCTGCCCGGGATGTCGGGGCTCGAGGTGCTGGAGTGGGTGGCAGCCGAGCCGCGCGACTGGCTCACGGTCATGATCACGGCGTACGCCACGATCGAGACCGCGGTCAGTGCCACCAAGCGCGGCGCCTACGACTTCCTCGCCAAGCCCTTCACCCCCGAGGAGCTCAAGGCGACGATCGCCAAGACCGCCCGCCATCTGCTGCTGCAGCGCGAGGCCAAGCGACTCGCCGAAGAGAAGCGGCAGGTCCGCTTCCAGTTCATTTCGGTGCTCGCCCACGAGCTCAAGGCGCCGCTGGCAGCGGTCGAGGGCTACCTGCAGCTCCTGCGCGATCGGGTGGTGGATCCTGCGAGTCCCAAGGCCGGTGAGGTGTTGGGTCGCAGCCTCGAGCGCATCGAGGGAATGCGCAAGCTGATCGTCGACATCCTCGATCTGACCCGGATCGAATCCGGGCAGAAGCGGCGTGAGCTGGTGGAGGTCGACGTGCGCGAGATCGCGGTTCGCGCCATCGAGACCTCCACCCCGGCCGCCCGCAATCGGCAGATCACCGTGAACCTCGTTGGCCCCGAGCGGGTGCTGCTCCATGCGGATCCCGGTGAGATCGAAATCATCTTCAATAACCTGGTCTCGAACGCGGTCAAGTACAACCGAGAGGGTGGGCAGGTCGAGGTGCGTCTCTCCGAGGTCGGCGACCAGGTCAGGATCGCGGTGGCGGACACTGGCATCGGCATGAGCCCCGAGGAAGTCAAGCTTCTCTTCGGTGAGTTCGTGCGGATCAAGAACGCCAAGACCCGGAGCATCCAGGGTTCGGGGCTGGGGTTGTCGATCCTCAAGAAGCTGGCGATGTTGTACGGAGGCGAGGTCGGCGTCGACAGCACCCCCGAGGTCGGGACGACCTTCACGGTGACATTGCAACGGCAGTGACCGGTGGTTGGAAAACCCGGGGTGGGAGAGGAGCCGCCGGATCCCCGATCGTCGGCCACCTCCCGCTCCCGGCCCCTTTTTTCTTCTCTCAGCACTCTCTACCATGCGACCCGGGGAGCCGATGGACCGACGTGACCTGATCGAGTGGCTGCGGGAGAGCGACGAAGCGCGCTTGGAGGAGCTCTGGGCGCGGGCCGACGCGACGCGCCGGGTCCATGTCGGCGACGAGGTGCACCTACGCGGTCTCATCGAGGTCTCCAACCATTGCGTGCGCCGTTGCGCGTACTGTGGGATCAACGTCAGCAACTCCGAGGTGAAGCGCTACAGGATGAGCGCGGAGGAGATCCTCGCCTGTGCCCGTCAGGCGCGGGAGCTGGGGTACGGCACGGTGGTTTTGCAGGCGGGCGAGGACTACGGTCTCACGCGCGGGGCCGTCGCTGACGTCGTCCGGCGGATCAAGGACGAGACCGGTCTTGCCGTCACCCTGAGCCTCGGTGAACGCTCCGACGAGGACCTCAGGTCATGGCGTGCAGCCGGTGCCGATCGCTACCTGTTGCGGTTCGAGACCTCCGACCAGGAGCTGTACGCCCGCATCCACCCCTCGCTGCCGGGCCGGTTGTCGGACCGCTTCGTACTGCTCCGCCGGCTGCGGGAGCTCGGCTACGAGGTCGGCTCTGGGGTGATGATCGGTATTCCAGGCCAGACCTACGCCACACTCGCCGACGACCTGCAATCGTTCGTGGAGCTCGACCTCGACATGATCGGCGTTGGCCCGTGGCTACCCCATCCCGTGACGCCTCTCGGCCGCGGCGAGCTGCCGCCGGCCGCGGACAGCGAGCAGGTTCCCAACACCGAGCTGATGACCTACAAGGTCGTGGCCCTGACTCGGTTGCTCTGTCCGGAGGCCAACATCCCGTCGACGACGGCGCTGGCGACGCTCAACCTCGCCTCGGGGCGAGAGCTCGGGCTGACTCGCGGCGCCAACGTCGTGATGCCGAACCTGACGCCGGTGGAGTACCGGGCGCTGTACGAGATCTACCCCGGCAAGGCCTGTATCCGTGAGACCGCCAACGAGTGCGTCCACTGCCTGTCGGGCAGGATCGTGCGCATGGGCAGGCAGATCGGTCGGGGGTCGGGAGGTCGGCGACGGGGAAGGGGGTAGACAGGCGTCCGTTGCGGCAGGACGGGCGCCTGGATATAGTTGGGTGGCGCCGCACCTCGCCGGGGAGGCCTCCATGTCGCTTCTTCGAACCAAGCCGCTCGCTGTCGTCGTTGACGATCCCGACAGCGAGCACGGAGGTCTGCGACGGGCGCTCGGTCCCTGGGACCTGGTGGCGATTGGCATCGGCTGCATCATCGGCGTCGGGATCTTCGTGCTCCCCGGGGTCGAGGCGGCCAAGCACGCCGGGCCCGGGATCATCCTCTCGTTCGCCATCGCGGCCGCGGCGTGCGCGTGCGCGGCACTGTGCTACGCCGAGCTGGCGGCCATGATCCCCGTGGCCGGCTCGGCCTATACCTACGGCTATGCGACGCTCGGCGAGCTGTTCGCCTGGATCATCGGCTGGGACCTCATCCTCGAGTACATAGTGGCGGCGTGGCTGGTGTCGATCGGTTGGTCCGCCTACTTCTCCAACCTCGTCAATACGCTGCTCTCGCGCTGGAAGCTCGAGATCCCATCCGTGCTCGCGAGTGCGCCTTTGGTGTGGGACAGCGCCGCCCACGAGTTCCGGACCACCGGAGCCTTCGTCAACCTGCCCGCCCTGGCGATCGTCGCGCTCCTGACCATCCTGCTGGTGCGTGGCATCAGGGAAAGTGCCCGCGTCAACAGCATCATGGTGGTGATCAAGCTGGGGGTGATCCTGCTGTTCATCGGTCTGGCCGTGTGGCACGTCGAGCCCGCCAATTGGAAGCCATTCATGCCGTTCGGCTTCAGCGGCGTGACCACGGCCGCGGCGATCGTCTTTCTGGCGTTCGTGGGGTTCGACGCCGTGTCCACCGCTGCCGAAGAGGCGAGAAACCCGCAGCGCGACATGCCGATGGGGATCATGGGCTCGCTCGCGGTGGCGACTGTCCTGTACATGGGCGTGTCGGCAATCATGACCGGCATCGTGCCCTACACCGATCTGGGTGTGGCCGACCCCGTGGCGCTCGTGCTCAACGTGCTCGACATGAAGCTTGCGTCAGCCCTCGTCTCGGTCGGTGCGATCACCGGCATCACCAGCGTCCTGCTGGTGCTGCTGATGGCCCAGCCGCGCATCTTCTTCGCCATGTCCCGGGACGGGCTCCTGCCGGTCGCAATGTCGAAGGTGCACCCGCGCTATCGCACGCCGGTTACCACCACGATCGTGACCGGGCTCGTGGTGGCTGTGGGTGCGGCGCTCCTGCCGATCGACGTCGTGGCCGAGCTCTGCTCGATCGGAACGCTCTTTGCGTTCGTCATCGTCTCTGCCGGCGTCATCGTTCTGCGCTTCACGCGCCGGGACATTCACCGGCCGTTTCGGGTGCCGATGTTCCCGTTTGTGCCGGCACTCGGGATCTTGTTGTGTGGTGGGCTCATGGTGCGGTTGCCGCTATCCACTTGGATACGCTTCGTCGCCTGGCTGGTGCTCGGGTTGATCATTTACTGTACCTACTCCTACCGGCACAGCAAGCTGGCGACTAGGGATGCGGCGCCGCCTCGGGCCTGAGCTCGGCGAGCCAGCGATCGACCGTGGCGCACTGCGCCGGCGTGCGGCAGTCGCGACGCAAAGCCGGCAGCTCGATCGCCGGCCGCACGCCGCAATAGACCTCGCGGACCACGGCCAGCTCCATCCGCGCCTTCCACGAGGCCGGGGTGGGGACAAGCGCTGCCACCACACCCATGCCGGCGATGGCCAACAGGACGCCCGTCAAGACTGCTGTGCGCCCGCGCCCGCCGGTGGCACCCTGCGCTGACAGTTCACGCGCCGTCGTGAGCGCCCCTGCAACCACCACGCCCAACCAGAGTGGGCGGGACAGCCAGGAGGTCATGCAGACCCCGTCCGCCAGGAGATGGCGTGTGAAGGTGACGAGCGGCAGGGGGAAGTCCTCAGGAGCGTACGGGAACGCCGCAATCGCTCCCCAGCTCACCATCGCTCCCCAGACGGCGGCCGCGGCCCACAGGACCCGGCACAGAGTCCCCTGACGCCCGTTCTCCCACTGACGGGCAAGACGCAGGAACAGGAACGGGAGGACCGGCAGGAGGTAGCGCGGTCCAGGAAACCAACCGCCATGCCAGTCCCGGAACCCGGCCATCAGCAGCAGCAGCCCGACGGCCGCTCCCCAGGCGGGCGCGAAAGCTGGTGGCCGGGAGGTGGTCCTGGGCAGGGGTACCAGACCCACGAGCGCCAGCGGGCACCACACCAGCAGACCCCGCGTGGGCGAGACGAGCAGCCCCCACAGCCCTTCCCAGCTCGGCGGCCCGATGCCGAACAGCCCCTGCTGGCGAAGCGTGGCGAACGCTTGAAAAGCCTCGTGGCTCGTCGAGAGGGACCACCATGCTCCGAAGCACAGGTGGTTGTAGAGGGCCAGCGGCAGGATGCCGAGAGTGCCGCCCAGGACGACGCTGGCCACCCCTTTCCACCTCAGCTCCCTCGCCAGCACGACGACCAGAACGGCAGCAGGCGCGGCCAGCGCGTACTCGCAGGCGCACGCCCACCCCAGCAGCGCACCGGCGAGCGCAGCGCGCCGCCGCCGTGCCTCGCTCAGCAGCCGCAGCGCTGCCAGCAGCAGGCAGGCGCTCAGGGCGTGGGCGAAGAGAGTGAGCGCTGATGCAAGCGCTGGCGACGCGAGCGCCCACGTCGCGGCCGCCAGTCGCTTGCCTTCCGTGCCGGCGCCTGGCCAGCTTGCGAGCAGCCACCAGGTGAGGGCGAACGGCAGCGACGAGGCGAGCAGGCGCCCCAGCCAGCACGCGAGCCGCAGCTCGTCCTGTGAGCCGCAGGGGGCCAGAAGGTGGGCCATCGAGGCGCCCGGAAGGAGGAGCGGGAGCATCCCGGGGGCCTTGTTGGGGAACGCGCGTCCACGGTGCTCCGAGACGTCCTCGCTCGCCCCGAATCGGGCGAGCTCCGGGCCAATGTCGAGCGAGCCCCGATGGACCACCGCCATCGCCTGAAAGACCCGCGGCCACTCGTTGGGGCTGGGGAACGCGGGCCAGAAGTTGACGCCCAGCACCAGGACGGTGCCCGCGAGCGCCGCAGCGACGAGCGGCGCTCGCCGTGTGGGGCGTCGCGATTCGGAGAGTCCGGGGGTCGCGGCGTGCACGGCATCATGGTAAACGCTGGGCAGGTCGACGGGGTGCCGGTCGTCGGCTCGCGCCGAGGGGGTTCTTCGCCTGACGCCGGTTGATGTAAGGTGCCTCCTCACCCCCGGGACGTTTCCGGCGGGCCCATCGGACCGGGAGCCAGACATGAGCGACGCAGTCGAAACCTACTCGTTCCAAGCCGAGACCTCACGCGTACTCGATCTCGTCATCCACTCGCTGTACACGAACAAGGAGATCTTCTTGCGCGAGCTGATCTCGAACGCCTCCGACGCCCTCGACCGGCTGCGGTACGAGACCCTCACACGACCGGGGCTCGTGGCCGAGGGCGAAACCCCCGAGATCCGTCTGGAGACCGATCGCGAGCGGCGCACGCTGACCGTGCGCGACAACGGGATCGGTATGAACGGCGACGAGCTGGTGGCGCACCTCGGTACGATCGCCAAGTCCGGAACCCGGGAGCTTGCGCTGGCGCCGCAGCGTGCCGGGTCGGCGCAAGCGGCCGCGGATCTCATCGGCCAGTTCGGGGTGGGGTTCTACTCCGCTTTCATGGTGGCAGACCGCGTCGAGGTGTCATCCCGACGGGCTGGTGAGGACCGTGCCTGGCTGTGGGCCTCCGAGGGTGCCGGGAGCTTCACCGTGCAGGAGTCCGAGCGAGAGGGACACGGGACCTCGGTAACGCTTCACCTCAAGCCAGTCGACGAGCCCAACGGTCTACCCGATTTCACCGACCCACAGGTGCTGCAGCGGCTGGTCAAGAAGTACTCCGACTTCGTCACCTACCCGGTGATCACGCGCAAGGAGCGCAGCGAGGGCAAGGGGCTCGAGGGCGGCACGGGCACGGTGGTCGAGGACGCCGTTCTCAACTCTCGGCGGCCGTTGTGGGCGCGCCCCGCGGCGGAGGTGACCCTCCAGGAGCACCACGAGTTTTACCGGCACCTCACCCACGATTGGGTGGACCCGCTCCGGGTGATCACCGCAAAGGCCGAGGGAGTCATGGAGTACCAGGCGCTCATGTACGTTCCCGGGCGGGCGCCGCTGCCGTTCGAGCTCGATCCGAATGCCTCCGGGCTCCAGCTCTTCTCCAAGCGAGTGCTGGTCATGGACCGTTGCCCGAACCTGTTGCCGCCGTACCTTCGCTTCATGCGCGGCGTGGTGGACTCCGCCGACCTGCCGCTCAACGTCTCCCGCGAGATGCTGCAACATGACCGGCACATCACGGCCATGCGGCGGTTCCTCACCAAGAAGGTGGTGGAGGCCCTGGAGGGCATGGCGGCGCAAGAGCCCGAGACCTACCTCCAGCTCTGGGAGCTGTTCGGCCGGTTCCTCAAAGAAGGCGTGGCCTCGGACAGCGAGCATCGCGATGTCCTCGCGCGGCTGCTGCGTTTCCCGTCCTCCCGCTCGGAGACCGAGCTCACCTCGTTGCCGGAGTACGTCACCCGCATGAGGCCGGACCAAAACGAGATCATCTACCTGACCGGAGAGTCACGCCGGGTCCTCGAGAGCTCGCCTCACCTCGAGGCATACCGGGCTCGCGGCTGGGAGGTACTGCTCCTACTCGACCCCGTGGATGAGCTGGTGGTCGAGTGGGTGCGCGAGCTCGACCGCCACCCACTGCGGTCTGCCGCCAAGGGCGAGGTGCCCGGGGCGGCCGAGGTGGCGCCGGTACCCTCGGCCACCCACGAGGAGCTCACACCGCTGCTAGCTTTTCTTCAACGCCACCTTGCCGACCACGTGCGTGAGGTCCGGCTGTCCCGCCGGCTGACCACCTCCCCGGCCTGCCTGGTGGGGGGCGAGCAGGATCTCTCACCGCAGCTCGAGCGCATCCTCCACGCGAGCGGCGCCGAGATCCCGGTCTCCAAACGCATCCTCGAGCTCAACCCCGATCACGAGGTGGTGCGCCGGCTGGCGGCCCGGTACGGCGTGGAGCCGGACTCGCCAGCCCTCGTCGATGCGGCGCAGATCCTGCTCGGCTACGCACTCGTGGCGGAGGGCTCGCCGTTGCCGGATCCGGGCGGCTTCGCGAGAACGCTCGCGGCTTTACTCGAGCGTGCCCTCTGAGCCCGCCTCCTGTCTCCCGGGCGAGGGTGTGGTAGGGTGAGCGACGGGGGTCGGATGTCCGAGAACGAACGCTATCTGCTGACCGATGCTCAGTTGCGTGCCGAGCTCGCACGCTGTGAGTCGTGTGCCGAAAAGCCGTGCCAAGCCGCTTGCCCGGCCGATTGCTCGCCGGCTGACTTCATCATGGCGGCACGTGTCGGAGAGCCAAGCGACTATCGCCGGGCGGCGGCGATGATCCTCTCCAAGAACCCACTCGGCGGCGTCTGCGGCTGGGTGTGTCCCGACACCCACTGCCAGCATGCCTGCAGCCGTCGCACGTTCGACCGTGCGATCGAGATTCCGGCCATCCAGGCGACGCTGATCGCCAAAGCCCGGGAGCTGGGCTGGCGTGGTGGGTTCGGGACTGCTCCGGCTTCCGGTCAACGGGTGGCGATCGTCGGAGCTGGACCGGCTGGGTACGGAGCGGCCGCGGTTCTGGCGCAGGAAGGGCATGCGGTCGAGCTGTTCGAGACCGCGGGGCGGAGCGGTGGGATGGCCGCCCTCATCCCGGAGTATCGGTTGGATCCCGCGGTGCTGGCAGCCGACCTCGCGTTCGTGGAGACGCTGGGGGACGTGAAGGTGCGGCGCGGCGAGGCCGTCGAAAGCCCCGAGGTGCTCCTTCAGCAGGGCTTCGACGCGGTGGTGGTGACCACCGGCCTCGACGAGCCGCTTCGGCTGGGGATTCCGGGTGAAGAGGTGGCGATTTTGGGGCTGTCGTTCCTTCGGGCGCCCGACCGCCACCCCGTGCTCGGGCGTCGGGTCGCGGTGATTGGGGGCGGTGCGGTGGCCGCGGACTGCGCCGAGATCGCGGTCCGGCGCGGTGCCGCCCGGGTGGAGATGCTGGTGCTGGAGAGCCTGGCCGAGCTGCCGCTGACGCCGCGTGAGCTGCGGGGGTTGATGACGGCGGGCGTCCACCTCTCGGGGCGCACGCGGGTCACCGGGATCTCGGTCCGCGACGGCCTCATCGTCGGTCTCGACACCTGCAAGGTCCAACTACCGGACGGAGTGCCGTTCCATCCACGCCACGTGAAGGAGGTCCCGGGCACCGAGCAGTCCCGTCCGGACTTCGATCTCGTCCTGGTGGCGATCGGCGCCCGCTCGGCGCTCCGCCTCTCCGCCTCGCCTGGCGTGTTTTCAGCCGGTGATCTCGCCAACGGACCGACGACCGTCGTTGAAGCCGTGGCGGCTGGCAAGAACACCGCGTTGGCGGTGCACGCGTTTCTCCAGGGCGCCGCGCCGCCCGGGGTGGACACACCGGTCAAAAGCTGGGCGCTGCTGCGGGGCTACGATCCCACACCGGTGCCGCTGGGCTGCGACTTCTTCGGCCGGCCGATCCTTTCTCCGTTCCTGCTTTCGGCGGCGCCCCCCACCGACGGGTACGAGCAGATGCGGCGCGCCTACGAAGCCGGGTGGGCCGGTGGCGTGATGAAGACAGCGTTCGACAACGTGCCGATCCACATCCCGGCCCGTTACATGTTCGCCCTCACGCCGTCCACCTACGCCAACTGCGACAACGTGTCCGGGCACCCGCTGGACCGCGTCTGCCGCGAGGTGGAGCGGCTACGTCGCGAGTTCCCTGACCGCCTCACCCTCGCCTCGACCGGCGGCCCCGTCACCGGCAACGCGGAGCTCGACGCCCTGGGGTGGCAGTCCAACACCGCCATGCTCGAGCGGGCGGGGGTGTGCGGGATCGAGTACTCGCTCTCCTGCCCGCAGGGAGGCGACGGCACCAAAGGGGACATCGTCTCGCAGGATCCCGAGCTCACCGCCGCGATCATCGACTGGGTAATGCAGGTCGGCGACCCGGAGGTGCCCAAGCTCTTCAAGCTGACCGCGGCAGTCACGTCGATCTACCCGATCATGGCGGCGGTCACCGAGGTCTTCGCCCGTTACCCCGGCAAGCGGGCTGGTGTCACGCTCGCCAACACCTTTCCGACCTTGGCGTTCCGCCCCGGGACCAAGACCGGGTGGGAGGAGGGGATCGTGGTCGGCATGTCGGGCGAAGGAGTGATCCCGATCTCCAACCTGACGCTCGCCAACGTCTCGCGCCTGGGTGTCGTGGTGTCCGGCAACGGCGGGCCGATGGACTACAAGGCCGCCGCCAACTTCCTGGCGCTGGGTGCCCGCACGGTCCAGCTCTGCACGGTGGTCATGAAGTACGGGTACGAGGTCGTGCGGGAGCTCCACTCGGGGTTGTCGTATCTGCTGGCCGAGCGCGGGATCGGCTCGGTGGCGGAGCTCATCGGGCGGGCGCTGCCCAACCCGATCACCGGTTTCATGGAGCTGCCGGCGACCAAGCCGATCTCGGCCGTGCACGAAAAGCTCTGCCACCACTGCGGCAACTGCACCCGCTGCCCCTACCTCGCGATCACGCTCGACGAGCGAAAGGTGCCGCGCACCGATGCCGAGCGCTGCATCGGCTGCTCGATTTGCGCTCAGAAGTGCTTCGCCGGGGCGCTGTACATGCGCGAGCGCACCGCCGATGAGCTCGCAGCTTTGAAGGAGGTATAGATGTCCGCGGTCTCACGACGTCTCATCGTCGACGGCGGCGTCATCGCCACGCTCGGCGAGCCTGGTCGCGTTCTCGAGGGTCACGCGCTGGTCATCGAGGGTGAGCGGATCACGGCCATCGCGCGTCACGGTGAGGTTGATCGCACCGACGCCCGGGTCGTGGACGCCGCGGGCAAGCTCGTGCTCCCAGGCTTCATCAACGCCCACATGCACTTCTACTCGACGCTCGTGCGCGGGCTCGGGAAGGCCGAGCCGGCGGCGAGCTTCCAGGAAGTGCTCGAGCACCTGTGGTGGCGCCTCGACCGCCAGCTCACGCTCGAGGACTGCTACGTTTCGGCGCTGATCGCGCTGTTGCAGGCGATCCGCCACGGCACCACGACGCTCGTCGACCACCACGCGAGCCCGCACGCGGTGCGCGGCTCGCTGCCGGCCATCGCCCGTGCGGTACGTGACAGCGGCCTGCGCGCCAGCCTCTGCTACGAGCTCTCGGACCGGGACGGCGAGACCGTCGCCCGCGAGGGGATCGAGGAGAACATCGCCTGGATCGGGGAGTGTGCAACCTCCGGCGGCGAGCAGCTCAAGGCGCTTTTCGGGCTGCACGCCTCGTTCACGATCGGCGACCGGACGCTCGCGGCGGCAGCGCAGGCGGGCCACGACCTCGGGGTTGGGTTTCACGTCCACACCGCCGAGGCGGCCTCGGACCAGGAGGCGTGCCAGCGCGACCACGGGTGCCGGGTGGTGGAGCGCTTCGCCCGCGCCGGGATCCTGGGTGAGAAGACCATCTGTGCCCACGGCGTACACCTCTCCGAGCGCGAGCTCGAGCTGCTCGCCGAGTGGCGCGCTGCGGTGGTCCACAACCCACAGTCGAACATGAACAACGCCGTGGGCGTGGCGGACGTGCCGGCGATGTCGAGGGCGGGGGTGCTGGTGGGCCTCGGCACCGACGCCATGACCACCAACATGCTGGAGGAGCTACGCGCGGCGCTGTGGGTGCGGCACCTGGCCGCTCGCAACCCCTCCGTGGGCTTTGCGGAGACGGTGGGGCTGTTGCTCTCCGGCAACGCCCGCATCGCCAGCCGGTACTGGCAGGTGCCGCTCGGTGTGCTGGCCCCGGGCGCGGCGGCGGACGTGGTGCTGGTGGACTACCAACCGCCGACGCCGCTCGACGAGGGCACACTGCTCGGGCACCTCGTCTTCGGCGTTTCCCAGTCACAGGTGGACACCACCATCTGCCGGGGGCGCGTGCTCATGCACGGCAAGCGCCTCTGCCTGGACATCGACGAGGCGGCGGTGGCGGCCCGCGCCCGCGAGCTGGCGGCCGCGCTCTGGCGCCGGTTCTGAGGCCTGGAGATCGAAAAGTGGAGCTGCTGATCGCCAACGGGCGCGTCGTCACCGAAGGCGGCGTGCTCTGCGGCGACGTGCTCGTGCGCGATGGGCGGATCGCCGCGGTGGGGAGCGACCTCGCCGGCCACGCGGGTCGTGCCCGGGTGATCGACGCTGCGGGTCTTTTCGTGATTCCCGGCTGCATCGACTTCCACGTCCACGCGGACGACGAGATCGGGCGCTGGACGCTGGCCGACGACCTTGGCTCGGCATCGGAAGCCGCGCTGCTCGGCGGCGTCACGACGATCGTCGGCTTCGCCACGCAGCGGCCCGGAGAGGAGCTGCAGACGTGCGCCGCGCGCTACCTCGCCAAGGTTCCCGCGCGGAGCCGGTGCGACGTCGCCTTCCACCTCACCCCCACCGGTGAGCGGTGGGACTGGGCGGCGCTCACCCGCCTGGTCGGACGGGGGTTCGGCACCGTCAAGCTGTACACCACCTACCGGCAGGCGGGGCTGTACTCGTCGTGGGAGCGCCTGGCCGAGCTGCTGCCCCGCCTGGCCGAGCTCGGGCTGCGGCTGCTGCTGCACTGCGAGGACGACGGCGTTCTCTCACGAGTGGACGCCACCCGTCTCGACCTCTGCGATCCGTTCTCCCACACCTTGCTGCGACCTCCCCAGGCGGAGGTGGAGGCGATCGAGCACGCCCTCGTGCTCGCCCGACAGGCTGGCTGCGCGTTGCACATCGTCCACGTCTCGACCGCGCGCGGCGCTCGCCTCGTTGCCGCCGCCCGCCCGCACCAGCCGGTCTCGGCCGAGACCTGTCCGCAATACCTGTACCTGACCGAGGAGGCGCTGCGGCGACCCGAGGGATATCGCCTGCTGTGCTCGCCGCCGCTGCGCAACGAGGATACGCGACAGCTGCTCGGTGAGCTCGTGCTGGCCGGTGCCCTCGACGTGTTGGCCAGCGACCACTGCCCCTTTTCCCGTCGCGACAAAGACATCATCAACGGTGATTTCCGTGCCGTACCCTGCGGCGTGCCGGGGCTCGGCGCCCTCGTCCCGCTGGCGTTCGAGCTGCTGACCGAGCAGGGAGGGCCCGGCCTCGAGGCGTTGGTGCGGATGGTGGCGACCAACCCGGCCCGGCTGGCTGGCCTGTATCCCCGCAAGGGGACGATTCGCGAGGGTGCCGACGCCGACCTCGTGGTGCTGGACCCATGCGGGCCCCTGCAGCCGGTGCGCTCGACGCTGGCGGACGCACACGACCCCTGGGCCGGTCGAACCACGCGGCTCGGGTTTCGGCACGTGCTCCTGCGGGGGGTGGAGGTGGTTCGGGACGGGCGGCTCGTGGACGCCGAACCGGCCGGCCTGGCGCTCCAGGGCTGACCGGCTACCGGACCGGGATCATCCGGCGGGCCGCCAGCAGGTTGAAGCTCGTCGGGTCGTAGATCCCTCCCGCCACGAACAGCTCGAAAAACGACACCAGATCCACGGCCACCAGCACAGCGAGCGCCGCAGCGAGAGCGGGCCGCCGCCAGTGCTCACCGAGCCCGTCGGCGAGCTCCGAGAGCACCCCAAAAGCGAGCAGGCGGAGCGGCAAGTCCAGCAGCGCCACGTAGCGTACGTTCTTGATCAGCGGGGCGAACTCGGCGAGCCCGACCACGATCAGGATTGCCGCCGCGGCTTCCAGGCTCTGCTCCTTTTTGTGGACCGCCCGAGCGAGCACGGCGAGCACGCCACCGAGCCCGAGCAGAGTGGTCGGTGGCGAGATCAGCAGCAGGTCGACGACGTGTCGGTACCACGGGCCGCCGCAGAAGGCCCGCACGAAGGCGCTGTCGGCAGGAGACCCCAGCACGATCCGCGCCACCTCCACGACCCTGCCCGGCCCACCGGCCGCGACGACGCCGATCCCGCCGGCAACCACGAGTGGTACTGCCAGCAGCCAGGCGAGGGTGCCGAGGGCGAGCGAAGAACGACCGCGCTTCCGCTCCCACACGAACATCACTGCCAGCGGCACCAGCAGCAGCACGGAGAGCTCCTTGATGGAGAGCGACATGGCGGTGGTGGCGACGAATGCCAGCTTGGCCGGGAGGGATGCGGGCCGCCGGAGCACGGACAGGAAGCTCCACCAGGCAAGCGAAGTGAACAGGAGCGCCGGGGCATCGGTGAGGGCGCGCCGGCCGAGGGCTAGCCACAAAGGCGAGCAGCCCACGAGCCAGGTGACCAGCGCCGCCCTCCACCCTTCGAGGTGCCGGCGGGCGAGCAGGAACGTGGTTGCGGTAGCGGCGACGTGGCAGCTCGCCGACAGCGCCGAGAGGGCGCCGAACGAGGTACCGAAAAGGGTGCACCAGGCCAGGGCGAGAAACAGGTAGCCAACGCGCGTCGGCGGCGGGAACGCAGAAAGCCGCCGGTCGGATGCGAAGCGAGCGTGCAGCTCGGGCAACGCGCCGAGACCGTGCTCGTCGAGCTCCTGTACGTACCGGAGGTACACGCCCTCGTCAGCATCCGCGGCGGGGCTGACGTGCGGCAGCGTCAGGGCCAGCACCGCAGCCGCGACCAGCACCCCCGAAAGCGCGAGCAAAGTCGCGGCTCGAGCTTCACCCACCCGGGTCATGGTGTTTTCGTCCGTCCACCCTCGGCCCGATCCTCGATCCAGAGACGAAGGTTGTCGAGCGGCGGGAAGTCGCGCCAGCGCCACAGCCGCTCTGGGTGGTGGTCGGGATCGATCCGAGCCGAGTAGGCATCGGGTCGATAGGGGCTGACGAGGAGGCCGGCGGCGTGGAAGGCGATCGACACCGCGAGCAGTGGCCATGCGAGTATGGCCAGGCCGCGGTGGACGACGCCGCGGCCGAGCCCAGCCCGGGCGGCCGCTGCGGCCACGACCAGCCCCCACGAGGGGATGGTGTCGGACAGGTACCGCGGGCCGTAGGTCCAGCCGCCTGCCCACTCCTTCCAGGTGGCCGCTGAGGCGAGGTTGACGGCGATGATGGCGAGGGCGGGAGCGAGCCAGAACGGCCACGGCGCCGAGCCGACACGGCCGTCGCCCGCGTCGGCACCGCGGCGTCCCACCGCCACCGCCGCCAGGACGAGCAGCGCCCACAGGAGGACGGGCGAGAACACGAACAGCCCGCGCCCGGGCGACACCAACAGCCCGGCGAGCGCCGTAAGCGGGTTGAACGGTACGGCGTGCGAGGCCTCGTAGCCGAATCGGACACGGCCTATGATGAGCTGTCCGAAAAGCCACGGCCGCCCGAACGTCCACCAGTTGTACGCCAGGGTCGCGAGCAGTCCGGGGAGGACGCCGATGAGAAACGGCCGGAGGCGATCCCGACCGGCGCGTCGGACCAGCCACGCCCAAGCGACAACGTAGAGAAAGCCGGTGGCCCGCACCAGCCCACCCCATCCGAGCAGCAGGCCAGCAGCCAACGCCCCTCGTGGACCAGTCGCGTCCGGTTTCAGCACCAGCCACAAGGCGACGCACTGCAGGGCAACGAGGAAGGTGTGCTGCCAGGGCTCCCTGGAGAGGACGGAGAGCACCGATGAGCCGAGGGCGACCGTGAGCGTGGCGAAAGCAGCCGGTCTTCGTGCCACCAGCCGGCGGCAGGTGAGGTAAAACGCCACCACCCCGACCACCGACCACAGCGCCGCGATGGGATGGTTGAACGCCGGAGAGAGCATCAGGATCGACCCTGCCCCCGCCAGGTTCGCCAGCACATAAAACGGCGCCAAGGCCAGGGCAGCACCGATCCCGGTGCCGCCGACGACGTGGCCGTCCGGAGTCTCGATGACGGTGGCCCGTAGCCCCAGCTCGGGGGAGCTCCAGTACTCCCTCAGGTCATCGAGTCGCCCCCACTCTCCGCGGGCGAGCGAGAGCGCCGTGAGGCAGTGGGCGTAATTGTCGTTCGAGCCCTTCTCGTTGGGTACCCAGAGGTACCCGGCGAGGAGTGCGGCCGCGAGCAGCCACACCGTCAGCGCCCGAGCCCGAGATGAGGTCTCGTCTTCTTGGAAGAGCGACGCGAGCACGCCTCGTATTCTAGCCCGCAGTCGCCAGTCGACATCCTCCGGACGTGCGAACGGACCGCTCCAGGCGGTCCCTTCGGAAAGCCGTCGGAGCGGGTCGATCAGCCATCTCGCTGCACACGGACACCGCCGTGGTGCGACCCGGCACGCTGGTCGCTGCCGTTGTCCGCGGCCGGCGGCAGGCCGACACCGAAGGTGTTTTTCTTGCCAGTCGAGTCGAGGGCGCCCAACCGGTCGCCCGAGTTGTGCGAGTTGTGGTCACGTGATTTCGAGCGCAACGGCTCGTCGCCAGCGTGGAAGAACGCAATGTCCGGAGCGAGTGCCACGAGCGAAAGCGGCGATCGCCAGTCCCCCTGGTCGGAGAGACAACCAGAGGGGCCACGTCCTCGTGCTCGTCATCGACCTCCTAACCGCATGCGGAAGCGAGAAGCAACCGGTGACGGGACTCGAGTGGGAGAGCGTCGAGCACGGCCCGAGCTTTGTGCTAAGGTGACGGCCGTGGCGTTGCACGTGCTGTCACATCCACTGGTGGACGACACCTTCGCCGGGCTACGGGACCGTCGGACACCGTGCGACGAGTTCCGACGGCTTGCCTACCGGGTGGCTCTCCTCCTGGTGGCCGAGGCGACCCGCGATCTTCCCACCCAGACGAGCGTTGTCGAGACGCCGCTCGAGGCAACCACGGTGCGTCGGCTGGCGGCCCGCGTGGTGGCTGTGCCGGTGCTGCGGGCTGGGGTCGGGATGCTGGAGGCTTTCCTCGACCTCGTGCCTCAGGCTAGCGTTGGCTACTTCGGCCTCGAGCGCAACGAAACCACGGCTGTGGCCCGCCGTTACTACGAGAAGGTGCCTGCCAACCTCCACGACGCCGTGGTGTTCCTCCTCGATCCGATGCTCGCCACGGGGGGCTCAGCGGTGCAGGCTGTCGATGGGCTGCGCGAGCGGGGTGCCCGGCGGGTGCGGTTTCTGTCCGTGATCGCCGCGCCGGAAGGAGTCGCGTTGCTCCAGGCGGCCGCCCCCGACGCCGAGATCTACACCGCTGCTCTCGATCGTGGGCTGAACGAGCGCAAGTACATCCTCCCGGGGCTCGGTGACTTCGGTGACCGGCTTTTCGGGACCTGAGCGGCCTCGGGGGGGTTGGCCGCTGCCGGCCACATCGGCTACCCTGCCGGGGTGTTGAGCTTGCGACCGGAGATCCCATGGGAGCGGCGGCGCCCGCTGATCATGGGGATCGTCAACGTCACCCCCGACTCCTTTTCCGATGGAGGTCGTTTCTCCGATCCTGTCCGGGCACTTGCCCATGCCGAGGTGCTGCTGGCTGAAGGTGCCGACATTCTCGATGTGGGTGGGGAGTCCACCCGGCCGGGTGCCCAACCGCTCGCGCCCGACCACGAGGCCTCGCGGGTGCTGCCGGTGATCGCTGCCCTGCACGAGCGCCATCCCGAGCTGCTCCTATCGGTCGACACCAGCAAGCCCGAGGTCGCCGCCGCAGCGCTGAGGGCAGGGGCGAAGATCGTCAACGATGTGACCGCTGCTGGTGACCCCGCGATGCTCCCCTTGGTCGCCGCCGGCGGTGCAGCGATCGTCCTCATGCACATGCGTGGTACGCCCGGCACCATGCAGGACGACACCTCGTACGCCGATGTCCTGGCGGAGGTGGTGGCGCGGCTGGGCGAGCGGGCAGCGGCGGCCCGCTCCGCCGGTATCCCTGCGGAGCGAATCTGGCTCGACCCGGGCATCGGCTTCGGCAAGGACGTCGAGGGCAACCTCCGTCTGCTTGCCCACCTCGACGACCTGGCCGCCCTCGGCCATCCCGTGGTCGTGGGCGCCTCCCGCAAGTCGTTCATCGGCAGGCTGTGCGGTGTCGACGTGGACAGCAGGCTGCCGGGCTCGCTGGCCTCGCTGGTGGCGCTCGCCCGGCTCCCGCGAGCCGTGGCGCGCGTGCACGATGTCGCTGCAACCTCGCAGTTCTTGACCGTTTTGCGGGCGGTCGAGGAGGCGGCGTGAGCGCGGTTTTGGAGCTGCTTCGCGATCTCGTTCAGCTCGAGATAGGGGTGCGCGACCTGGTCGATGTGCTCCTCGTCACGGTCGTCTTCTACCTCCTGCTGGCGGCGATCCGCGGGACCCGTGCGGTGCCGATGCTGTGGGGGATCCTGGTTCTCGCCGGAACGTTCTTCGCCGCCCGCGCGCTCGACCTGATCACGCTCTCGGTCATCCTCTCGAAGGCGCTCTTCTACCTGCCATTCGTGGTCATCGTCCTGTTTCAGCACGAGATTCGGCGGATCCTGGCGGGCATGGGGCGGACGCGGCTGTGGCGCTGGGCGGCGACGCTGTCGCCGCGTCAGGTGCTGGTCAACGACATCGTCCTCGCCTGTGACACCCTCGCGGCCCGACGTTACGGTGCGCTCGTGGTCATCGAGCGGGGGGAGGGGCTACGCACCTACGCCGAGACCGGGATCCCGCTCGACGCGCAGCTCTCGTACGATCTACTGGTCAACGTCTTCACCCCGGGTACGCCGCTCCACGACGGGGCCGCCATCGTACAAGGCAACCGCATTGCCGCCGCGGGTTGCTTTCTCCCGCTCTCGACCCGGGCTGACCTGTCGACGGTGTATGGCTCACGCCACCGAGCGGCGCTCGGTATCGGCGAGGAGACCGACGCAGTGGCGGTTGTCGTCTCGGAGGAGCGGGGAGCGCTCTCGGTGGCGGTGGGGGGACGGCTCCACGCCGATCTCGAGCAGCGGGAGCTGCGAGATCTCCTGCTCGAGCTGTTGATCCTGCGGCGGGCTGGAGCCGAGCGATGAGGCCGCTGCCGCGCAAGCTCGCGAGCCTTCTGGTGGCGTTCGTGCTGGCGTGCCTGGTGTGGTACGCCAACGCCCTCGAGCGGCGGGAGCGGATCTCCGAGCGCGAGATCGAGACCTCGCTGACGTTGGTGAACGTCCCTTCGGAGATGGTCATCACCTCCGAGGTTCCGCACTTTCTTACCTTGCGGGTGCGGGGTCCGCTCAAGCTCCTACGGTCGCTGAGCGCGGCCGAGGTCGGTGTCGTGCTCGACCTCCGAGGGGCGCGCGAGGGCGAGAACGACCTCGCGGTCGAGGCGCGGAACGTGTTGGTTCCAGCTCTTGTCGAGGTGGTGGCCGTCTCGCCAGCCCAGGTCCCGCTCTGGCTCGAGCGATTGGTGCAGCGGCGCATCCCGGTCCGGCCGAAGGTGGCCGGTATGCCGGGAGAGGGTCTGGAGGTGACAGGCTTGGCCGTCGACCCTTCCGTTGCCTTGGTCTCGGGCCCGCGAGCGCAGCTCGAGCGGATTCCTGGCCTCACCACAGATCCGCTCGACGTGGACGGTGCGACGGGCCCGGTCGAGGCCTTGGTCGCGGTGCGCTCGCCCCATCCGCTGGTACGTGTCCTCGAGCCGCTCGCGGTGCGGGTGGTGGTGAGGATCGGAGCACCAACGAACCGGGCTTCACCAGGAGGGCGCTGAGCGTGAAGGTCCGCTTATTCGGTACCGATGGTGTGCGTGGTATCGCCCACGAGTACCCGCTTGACCGACCAACCCTTGCCCGCTTGGGCCGGGCGCTGGCCGAGCAGCTCTCGCTCCGGGGCAAGCCCAGGCGGGTGCTGCTCGCTGGTGACACGCGGGCTTCGACCTCTGAGCTCGCTGGGTGGGTGGGAGGCGGATTTGCCGCCGCTGGTGGCGAAGTGCTGTGGGGCGGGGTGCTGCCAACCCCAGCCGTGTCCCACTTGGTGAGGGCGATGGGCGGCTTTGGCTCGGGGATCATCGTTTCGGCGTCGCACAACGCGGCGGCCGACAACGGGATCAAGCTGGTCACGGACGAGGGTGTGAAGTGGCCAGTCGACGACGAGGCGGAGCTCGAGCGCCGGATCGGCGAGATCGGGGCCGAGCCTGACGTCGAGCGGTTGCCGCCGCTCGCCGAGACCCTGCGCGAGCGCTACGTGGAGCTGGTCGTGAGCACGCTGCACCCCGGCGCGCTCACCGGGATGCGGATCGTCGTCGACGCCGCGCAGGGAGCGGCAGCGAGCGTCGCCGAGGCTATCCTGGGCGGGCTCGGGGCGACGGTGAGGCTGCTGCACGCAAGCCCCGACGGCTCGAACATCAACCTCGAGTGCGGTGCGCTGCACCCGACGAAGCTCGCCGCCGAGGTGGTGGCGTGGGGCGCCGATGCCGGTGTCGCCCTCGACGGTGATGCCGACCGAGCAGTGATCGTCACGCACGCCGGGCGGATTCTGGACGGGGACGATCTCCTCGACTTGTGGGGCCGAGTCCTCGACGCCTCGCAGCGATTGCCGCATCGTGCCCTGGTGGCGACGGTGATGTCCAATCTCGGGCTGACGCTGTCCTGCCGCCGCCTGGGCCTGCGTTTGGTGCGGTGCCCGGTCGGAGACCGCGAGGTGTGGGAGGCGATGGGGCGGGAGCGGGCCGCGTTAGGCGGCGAGCAGTCCGGGCACGTCATCTGTGCCCATCATGCAGTGACCGGCGACGGGCTGCTCACCGCCGCTCACGTCATTGCCATCGCGCACGAGCAAGGTCGAAGCCTCGACGAGCTGGCCACGCTCGAGCACTTCCCGCAGGTGCTGCTGAACGTGCGGGTGACCAGGCAAAGGCCCATTCACGAGGTACCCTCGCTCGAGGCTGCGATTCGTGCTCATGCCCAGCGGCTCGGGGACGATGGACGAGTGCTCGTGCGCTACTCCGGGACCGAGCCCCTGTTGCGGGTCATGGTCGAGGCACCAACCACCCGCGAGGCCCACGACACCGCCCAAGCTCTGGTGAAAGAAGCTTTGCGCCATCTCGGTGCCGCGTAGGCCAGCCCTGCCGCCGAGTCGTCAGAAAATCCCCAGCACCTTCTTGCGCTTGAGGAGCAATGGCTTGTCGGAGCTTCCGAGCACCCCCACCTGCTCCGAGTGGTCGGTGACGACGACGAAGAACTGCACGTTCTCGTTCCTGTGGAAGGCAGCCGTGATCTCGCCGACCCATTCGCTGCCGCTGCCGGGGGAAAGGTTCATCTCCGCGAACTTCCCGCCTCCCTCGACCCGAGCGAACATCTTGGCCGACTTGATACCGTGATCGTCGGTGATGATGAAGGGGATACGCGCCATCTTGCCCTTCTCGTACTCGAGCTTGGCGCCGCGCTGGAGCTCGACCTTGGGCGGCTGCGCATCGAGTTGGCGGAGCTGTGCCTCCAGACGCTGTCGGAGCTCAGCAACGCGCCCTTCGAGACGGCTTGGGGGTCGCACGGACTGGAGCACTGCGAGGCCCTTCTCGGGCTGCTGCTGCCGTTCGGCCTGCTCGGCCTGAGCGAGGGCGGAGACGATCTTGCGCTCGGCTTCCTGGTCGGCTCGCAGGCGGTCGATCCGAGCCTGCAAGCCGGGACGGTCGGGCCACACCTTGGCGAGCGCCGCGAGGTGCTCGAGCGCCTGCTGGTGGTTGCCGGCCTGGGCCGCCGTGGCGGCCTCGCCCTCGAGGCCCTTGGCGGCCTTCTCGCGCAGCTCGGCGCTGAGGTCGGCTTTGGGCATGACCTCGCGCAGGGCGTTCGCTTGCTGCAGCAGATCGAGCCACGCGCCACTGCGCTCGGCGTTCTGGGCAAGCCTGAGGACGTTGAGTGCGCGCCGGGCCTCCTCGATCGCTTGCGCCCGATCGGGATCGCTCATCAGGGCCGCTTGCTCCTCGCGGGTGAGGGAGCTCATGATGCGCTGCACGGTGCGGAGGTTGCCGCCCTCGAGCGCCCGCGCGAGGTTGTTGCCGAGCGTCCGGACCCGCATCTCGCCGTAGGTGGTGCGGAGCCCCTGCAGGTGCTCGCGGTCAGCCGCCGGCAACTGCTGCTCGTCGAACGCGCTGATCGAGTCCAGAAGCTGTTGGGCGGTCGTCAGATCGGCAGCCGCCAATGCTTCCTCGAGCGCACGAACCTGGGCCAGTACGGCGGGAGGCTCCTTGGGGATGGTGGTGGGCACCGGCGTCGGAGGACGGGGCGTCGGAGGCACGAAGCGGCGTCGGGCAGCGAGCTCGGCCTGCTGGCTCTGCCACCACAGGACCCCGATCCCGGTCGCTCCCAACAGGAGCACGGCCAAGACCAACCAGAGCGGCCATAACGTGCGCCGGCGGCGAACGGTGGGCGGTTTGGCGGCCGACTGGCGACCGGTGACCGGAGCTGCCTGCGGTTCTGGGGCCGCCGTCGCCAGGGCGGGCTCGAGTACCGGAGCAGCCAGCTCGCTGGGCGCCTCTGCCGGTGCGCTCGGCGGCAGCGGCGGCGGCACGGCGTCTGCAGCGACCTCCGGAAGCGGCGGCGGCAAGGTCACCGGTTGGACGTCCACCCTGCCCTTGTCGGTGTCATACAGTGCGGCCGGCGTCGAGTCGGCCGCGCCCGGCCCGAACGCTGGCGGCGGGGGGGCGGAGGGCGGCCCGAACGTCGGGAGTATCGGCTCGGCGGCCACCTCGGCCGGCGGCGGAGCGGGCATCGCCTCCCCAGGTACAGCCGGCTCCTCCACTGGCAGCTCGGTCAGCCGGTGGATCGGAACCGCCATCGTTCGTTCGGCCTCGTACGGGGCCGGCGCCTCGTCGCTGGCGGCGCTTTCGACCAGCAGCGGTTGGGTGGTCTCGACGGCGCCGAGCTCCGGTGGCCCGACCTCCGGCGGTGGCGACTCATCGGCCAACCCGACCGGTGACGGCGGCTGGGGTGCAGCAACCTCCTCGTCGGGCACCGTCTCCATGGGCTGAGTCGACCCGCTGTGCTCAACTGGCGGCGCGGGCGGTGCTGATGGGAGGCTGCTTTCGGCTGGGGCCGGTGGAAACGGTGGCAGCTCGGACAGCGAGAGAGAGACGGTGCCCGATGGTGCTTCCGGAGCTGTCTGGGTGGCGGTCGTGGGGGCCGCGGCCTCCGGGGGCACGAGCTGGGCCAGCTCGTCCGTGACCTCGGTCCAGGTGGCCGGCCGGCACTCGGGCGCGGGATCCAGCAGCCGCACGAGCAGGTTGCCGAGGGCCCCCGAGCCCGGCAGCGCCTGCGAAACGTTCGGTGAGAAAAGGACCGATACGCGTTGCTCAGGTGAGGTGGCGACCTTGGCCTGGAGCATCCGGCTGAGGACGGCCGCGAGCGAGAACATGTCCGAGCGGGCGTTGGCGCGCGCGAGCCCGGCGTGGGGGTCGACGAGCTCCGGGGCGGCGTACTCGAGCGCATCGGAGGCCAGCACAGCTCCGGTCAGCTCGCCCATGAAGACGCGGAACGCCGCGGTGCCGAAGCCCAGCACGAGCGGGAGCTCCTCGGTTCCGAGCGAGCGCGCCAGGAGGTTCTGCGGTGTGATGTTGCCGTGGAAGACACCGCGCTCGGCGAGCCGTGACAGACTCTCGATGCACCCGAGGGTGAGGCGCAGCACACGAGCCGGCTCGATCCCGACCAGCGCCTCGAAAGGTGTCCCCTCGAGAAACTCCATGACCATGAAGGCGCTGCCATCCGGGGTGAAACCGGAATCGAAGAGGGTCGGGAAGGCAGGAGGCGACAGCTCGCGCCACGTGTCCATCGCCTCCAGGAATTGCTCCCGACAGATGTGGAGGTCCGTCGGACAGGACGGCACGATCAGCTTGATCGCTGCTCCCCGGCCGGTGGCCAGCTCGGTAGCCCGGAAGACAATGCCCGAGCGACTCGACTTGAGCACCCGATCCAAACGGAAGCTCTCGGTGATCTCGCGCGGTCGCGTCATGCGCATGGACGGTCTCCTCCGCTCGCCTCAGCGACGAGGCCGGAGGCAGCCCTTGCGGCGAACCTCCCGCAGCCCTGCAAAGCGAGCATGACCAGAGTGTAACAGAGATGCAACCGGGGTCGGTATGCCGACCGACGAAGGTGTGACGGACCTCACATCTGCAAACGACGAAAAAGGCCCCGCGTGGTGCGGGGCCGGCGTGTGTGGTGGAGGCGGGGGGAATCGAACCCCCGTCCGAAGGACCTGGAGCACTGGTATCTCCGTGCGCATCCCACGTTTTGATCTCACCGTCGGGGCGGGCGTGGGCGCCCTCTCCCGTTGGTCAGCCCGAAGCTCTTGCTCGCCGCACCCGGGCTCAGCGGCGAGCCAGCCTGCTTTGGTCGGCGCCGCGATCAGGCCCGCAGGCGGGGACCGACGATCGTGACGTGGCTACGCTTACGCAGCCAGTGCCAGCTCAGTGTTGGCAGGTGTGTGTTTCCGCCTGATTAGCGTGGCGGCGGACCACGGCACGCTGCCAGCGCCCCAACTGTCCCCCGTCGAACCCGGTACGCCCCCGGTGACGGTACACCCTCAATCTACCGTCTCAAGCGAGCGATGTCCACCACTGGTGGAGGTACGGACGGGCGGCAACCGCTGGCTTGACGACCATCCAGGTTCAAGCTACCGTTCTGCACATGGGGGAGCCGGAACCAATTTCGGTGGTCGTGACCACTGTCGGCACCGAGCAACAGGCGGTCGAGATCTCCGAGGAGCTGGTCGTGCGGGGGCTGGCCACCTGCGTCAACATCGTGCCCTGCCTCCGCTCGATCTACCGCTGGAACGGCAAGGTCTGTGAGGACAGCGAGTACTTGCTGCTGATCAAGACGCGGCGGGCGCTGTTCTCCGCCGTTTCCGAGGCGATCCGCGAGATTCACTCGTACGAGCTGCCGGAGGTCTTGGAGTTTCCGGTCGGCAACGCCGAACCCGATTTCCACCGTTGGGTCGTTGAGATGGCGAGCGGCGTACCGGGCGCCGACCCCGAGGAAGAACCTGGGCCGGTCTTCGACTGAGTCCGCGTGGGGTGCTTCCAGCCTGCACGCCGTGGCTCGCTGCGTTGTCGGCGGCACCGACAGTGCTCGGGCATGCTGATCTCAGGTGAGGACAGGGTGTCGCCGAGGTCTCGGTCATGGGTGTGCGGTGTCTCCATGGAGGCCTGCTGCGAGCGGCACGTTTGTTGCCTCCGCTGCGGTCGGGGCGTACACTGACAATGGCCAGGCATGACGCCCTGCGACCGGAGGAGCAAGCCATGAAGGTTGCGCGGATTCTCACCATTGCGTCGCTGCTCGTCCCGACCATCCTGCTGGCGCAGGCCCAGGGACGCATCAAGGGGCTGATCACCGACACCGACAACAAGCCCATTGTGGGCGCCAAGATCACCATCACCTGTCCGGAGATCACCAACTTCCGGCGTGAGGTCTCGACCGACGAAAAAGGCGAGTTCGCCACCATCGTCGCCGACGGAACCAAGCAGTACCTGTTCCGAATCGAGGCCACCGGCTACCAGGGCCAGGAGGCGATGGTCAAGCCGCGCATCGGTGGCCAGACGCTGGAGATCTCCTATGCGCTCAAGAGCATCGCCCAGCTTCAGGAGGAAGCGGCGAAGGAAGCGATGGAGCAGCCTGGGATCAAAGACCAGCGCGAGGCGTTCGATCTCCTGAACCTCGGCAACAAGGCGGAGGCCAGGGTCAGGTTCGAAGCGGCGGTGGCGGCGATGCCGGAGCTTTACATCTCATGGCTCGAGCTGGGCAAGATGGATCTCGAGGCCGGCGACGCCAAAGCCGCGATCGACAAGGCTGACAAGTGCCTGGGTATCTCCTTCAACTTCACGGCTTGTCTGGCCTTGGGCTTGAACGCGGCGCGCCAGCTCGGTGACAAGGCCGCGATTGAGCGGTTCGAAAGCGCCTACAAGCTCGCCAACCCCACCGACCCATCGATCGCCTACAACGAGGCTGTCGAGTTCCTCAACAAGGGCGATGACGCCAAGGCCAAGCCGCTGCTCGAGCAGGCGCTGCAGATCGACCCCAAGTACGCCGACGCTCTCTTTCAGCTCGGCATGGTCCACTTCCGTCTCGGTGAGACCGTCAAGGCCAAGGAAACGCTGCAGAAGTTCCTCGAGGTCGCGCCGCAGCACAAGGAGGCCCCCACGGCCACCGAGATGCTGAAGTACCTGTAGCAGCGGATAGGGGACAGCTTGCACTGACTCCGGACCGCGAATAACTTGTCCCGCGTGGCCGCCTGAGCGGTTGGCGCCGAGCTCGGGAATACGGTCGAAGGCCGAAGAGCAATCATGGCCTTCGACCTCTCGCCTCGACCCCTGATTCCTGGCGCAGTGGGCAGTCGCTACCGGGAGCCGTCGAACGGGGTCAGCTCGTGGACCGCGGTGATGTGGTTGGTCTCGTCGACGAGCACGACGCGGGCGCGGTGGTCGGGGATATCCTCGCGGTCGAGCCAGCAGTAGGCGGCGACGATGACGAGATCGCCCTCGGTCACGAGGTGGGCTGCAGCGCCGTTGACCTCGACCGTACCCGAGCCAGCAGCGCCGGGGATGCAGTAGGTCGAAAAGCGGGTGCCGGTGGTGACGTTGTAGACGTCGACCTGCTCCAGCACCAAGATGTCGGCGGCAGCCAGCAGCTGGCTGTCGATGGTGATTGAGCCTTCGTAGTGCAGATCGCGCCCAGTGACGCGGGCACGGTGGATCTTGGCGCGCAGGAACGGGCGTCGCATCAGGGCACCTCCACCAGCAGGTTGTCAATGAGCCGGGTAGCGCCGACGTGGGCGGCGAGCGCGAGCAGCGCCAACCGGCCGATACGTGCCAGCTCCTGGAGCGTGTCGGGGTCAACGACGGCGGCGTACTGGAGCTGAGCCCGCGGCTCGGAGGCCACCACCTCGGTGAGCACGCGGCGAATCGCCTCGCCGTCGCGCTCGCCCGAGGTGATCGCGGTCTCGGCCGCACGCAGGGCGCGGATGAGGACCGTGGCTGCCCGCCGCTCGTCGGGATCGAGATAGGCATTGCGCGACGACATGGCGAGGCCATCGGCTTCCCGCACGGTAGGTGCCACCTCGATCCGCACCGGCAGGTTCAGATCCTCGACCAGGCGCCGGATGACCGCTGCCTGTTGCCAGTCTTTGGCGCCGAACACCGCCCACTCCGGCTGGGCGATCGACAGCAGCTTGGTGACGACCAGTGCCACGCCCCGGAAGTGTCCGGGGCGGAAGGTGCCACACAACCCAGCGGTGAGCTCGGGTAGGTCGACGACGGTGGCCGACGGACGGGGGTAGATCTCCTTGTCGCTGGGGGCGAACAACAGCGCCACGCCGCGCCCGGCGAGCAGGGCGCGGTCGTGCTCGAGATCGCGCGGATAATGCGCAAAGTCCTCGCCGGGCCCGAACTGGGTGGGGTTGACGAACACCGTGGCCCACACCTCGTCGGCGAGCTCGCGGGCGCGGTCCACCAGGCACAGGTGTCCCTCGTGAATGGCCCCCATGGTCGGCACGAGAGCGACCGTGCGGCCCTGCAGACGAAGGTCCCGCCGGCGCGCGCGCACCCCGGTGATGGTGGTGAGCAGGAGCATCTACACCTCCTCTTCGGCCGCTAGCGCGGCTTCGAGACCTGGCGGGGAGGGGTAACACTCCTCTGGCGCCGGGTAGCGCCCTTCCCGCACGTCGGCGACGAAGCGGCCGATGGCTGCGGTGGCGGTGTCACCGAGCTCGGCATAGCGGCGCACGAAGCGGGGCTGGGGTCCGGACGCATATCCCAGCAGATCGGCGGACACCAGCACCTGCCCATCGCAGCCGGGGCCGGCGCCGATGCCGATCGTCGGCACGGAGAGCGCCTGCGTGATCCGGGTGCCGAGCGACGACGGCACCGCTTCGAGCACGACGAGAAACGCGCCTGCCGCCTCGAGCGTCCGTGCCTGCTGGAGAAGGCGGCGGGCGGCCGACGCTTCTTTGCCCTGGACACGGTAGCCGCCGAGCGCGTGGAACGACTGCGGGGTCAGCCCGAGGTGCCCAACCACCGGAACGCCGGCGGCGACGATGGCCGCTACCTCGCTCGAGCGCGGTCCCTCGAGCTTGACCGCAGCTGCACCGGCGGCGACCAGCTCACAGGCGGAGCGCACGGCCTGCTCGACCGAGGCTTGATAGGAGCCGAACGGCATGTCGCCCACGACCAGCGCCCGGCGTGGGGCCGCGGTCACCGCGCGGACGTGGTGGGCCATCTCGGCCAGCGTGACGGTGAGCGTGTGAGGGCGGCCGAGTACGGCCATGGCGAGCGAGTCACCGACGAGGATGAGGTCGACGCCGGCGGCGTCCGCCCAGGCTGCGGACGGAGCGTCAGCCGCGGTGACCATGACGAGGCGACGGGCGCCTTTGGCGGCGAGGATGTCAGGTACGGTGGTTTGGGTTTCCATCGGTCCCTCCCGGGCCGACGGATCGGGGTCGCCTGGTCGCCGTCGGTCGAGGATCGGCGCCGGCGTGCGTGCGGGTCCGCCCTGTTGCGGCCCGTCTCGGTCCGCACCCGGACTCGCGTCCGGGTCACCCAGATCCGAGCGGTACGTACACGTGTGTTCCGTGGCGGATACGGGCGATCTGCTCCACCAAGTTGTCGAAGTCCTCCGAGCGGTTGACGAAGTCGATATCGTCGGTGTTGACGACCAATAACGGGCTTTCGTTGTAGCGGAAGAAGAAGGCGTTGTACGCCTCCTTCAGGCGCCGCAGGTAGTCAGGGTCCATGCCGCGCTCGAACTCGCGGCCGCGCATCTTGATACGCTTCATGCAGGTCTCGATCCGACCCTCGAGGTAGATCACGAGGTCTGGTCTGGGCAGGCGGCCGACGAGCAGGTTGTAAAGCCGCTCGTACAGACGCAGCTCCTCGTCGGCCAGGTTGAGCTGGGCGAAGATCCGGTCCTTGGGCATGCAGTAGTCGGCCACCACCAGACGCGTGAACAGCTCCGGCTGCATGATGTCGACGTGTTGCTGGTAGCGCGAGAGCAAGAAGAAGATCTGCACTTGGAAGGCTGCGCCCGCACGGCCGCGGTAAAAGGCGTCGAGGAACGGGTTTTCGACGTCCTCGAGTATCTTGACCCCTTCGAAGCGGCGGGCGAGCCGATCCACGAGCGATGTCTTGCCCACGCCGATCGGGCCTTCTACCGCGATGTGGCGCGCCCACAGCCTGCCGTCGACCATGCCGTCGAACATCATATCAAGCGCGGCGCCCGAGGCGCCTGAGCATCTCGATGCGGGCGAGGCCGTTCTCGGACCGGCGCAGTGCGGTTCCGAAACCCTGCCGGCGGTAAAGCCTCCGAGCCGGCCCATGGTCGCGGTCCACGGTGAGTGAAAGCCAACGGGAGCTGGCGTGCCGAGCCAGCTCGATGGCATCGTCGAGCAACGCCACCCCCAGCCCCCGTCGCCGCCACGCCGGATGGACCGCAATCGAGGCGAGGCTCGAGATCGGCGCCGCTGGCAGCAGCACCGAGGCACCCACCACCGTGCCCCCGCCGCGCACCACCCGCGGCATCCACCCCACCTCGTTGAGGACCTCCCACCACGCTCGGGCCGGCCAGGCGCGGACTCCGAAGCAAAGCCGATCCAGCTCGATGAGTCCTCGGAGGTCAGCGGGTCTACCGTCGTCGATCGGAACGGTGTCCGGCCGCCTGACAGGTGTATGAGTTTTCATACAGCGGGTATGCCTGCACCAGCGCTGCATCGCCACCACCCTGTCAGAAGATCCTAGCAGCTCTGGGCTTCCGGAAGCTTCATAGAAATAGCTGTAAACCACTGATGTATCGATAGCTCTGTGGTGTCGCACGGCTTGGCATCGGCCTCGCTCAGGTCGGCGGGCGGAGGTGATGCATGGAACACAGCCCCTAGGCGACAGAGCCGAACCCACCCCGAGCCGAGATGAGGAACGCAACCCCGAACGTCAACCCGAATGAGCAAAGGAGAAGAGGAGATGAGAATGACCGCACGCATCCTGATGACCTTGGCGCTGGCTACTCTGCTGGCGGGCGAGGTCCTGGCCGCCGGCGCCGCCGGGCAGGTCAACGTCAACACCGCCACCGTCCAGGAGCTCCAGCTCCTGCCCCGGGTCGGTCCTGCGCTGGCCCAGCGCATCATCGACTTCCGCACGGCCAACGGCGTGTTCAAGGCGCCCGAGGAGCTTACCCGTGTCAAGGGCATCGGCGAGACAAGCTTCGCGTTGCTGAAGCCGTACGTCAGCATCGAGGGTGCCACGACGCTCAAGGAGAAAGTGAAGGTCCCACGGGCCCCGAAAGCCGCGGCCAACAAGAGCTGACGACCCGGAGGACAACACCACAACCGAGACAAGCAATGGCGTGGATGGGACGGGGGCGGTCGTGGGGCCGCCCCCTTCTACCTGGAGGAGGGTATGCGTCGAACCGATGGTTTCAGCGTGATGGAGCTTCTGGTTGTGCTGGCGACACTGGGTATCCTGCTCGCCATCACCATACCTAACCTTCTTGTCGTGCGTCGGCAAACCGACATGCCGCGACTGGCCCGGCAGATCGCCAGGGACACCCAGCTCTGTCGCCAGGAGGCGCTGGTCAGCTTGCGCAACGTCGGCCTCGTGTTCTACGAAATCGGGGGCAAGTGGGCCTACCGAATGGTTGAGGACGGCAACTACAACGGTATCCTGCGCCAAGACTTCCTGGCCGGCCGGGACCGGGCGATCGGGCCCAACGTATGGGTGGAGTTCCTGTCGGCCGGAACGCGGGTGGGCGTGCCACCGAGCTGGGAGGTGCCGGATCCCGGCGGCGCCGGTGTCCTGCGCAGCGACGGGTATCGGCTCGGGAACAGCAACATCATGAGCTTCTCGAAATTCGGGCACGCCACGCCGTGCTCGATCTACTTCAACGACGGCCGCGAGCGGATGCTGGTGATTCGCATCAATGGGCATACCGGGCGCATCCGGGCCCTCGAGTGGCGCCGTGGCTGGCGGGCCTGGAAGGAGATCAAGCTATGAGCACCGATCGACCGCCGGACAAGGCAGTGGGTCTGCTGTTCCGACTCACACCCGAGCGGCCCGAGACCGCCGGCCTCGACTCACCGGCCCCGGGGCGGCCGGAGTTCCGGCTGGAGTGGGTCATCTGCGCCGGCGGCACCCCGCTTCTGACGCTCGATTGCCGGCTCGCTGCCAAGGCACGGCGGGACGGGCGGTGAGAGTGGCCCAGGAAGCTGCTTGCGGACCGCTACTACGGCCATCTACGCCCGTTGGCCCGTCGCTCCCGCCGGTGGAAGTGCGTACCGCCCTCCCGGCAGCAGCAGCTCGTCGCGAGCACGGGTGCCCGCCGGCAGGGCGAAAGCTCCGGCGACCACGCACCCTTCGATCTCGCTGCGCGGGCCGATGGAGGCGCCGGCGGTGACGACGGTGGCCATCAGCCGGCAGCCGCGTCCCACGCCGCACCCGCGTCCCACCGCACTGTGCTCGAGCACCGCGTCCTCGGCGAGGATCGCCTGGGGGTGACGCCAGCCAAGCGGGCCCACACGATCGAGGACGAGGTCGAGGAACCCGCGGGGTGTACCGGCCTCCTGCCACTCTCCGCGCAGCACGACTCCTCGCAAACGACCGGCCTCGCGCAAACGCTGCCACACTGGTGCCAGCTCGCCGGGAGGGGAAGGCAAGCAGGCCAGCACCTCCGCGCCGAGCACCTGGAACCCCGTAAAGAGGAAGAGATCGCCGCCGTCGGCTGCGCCGGCCGGAAAGATCGTCCTCACTCGCCCGTCGGAGGCCAGCTCGACGCTGCTCCAGCGCCGGGGATCGGGGTGTGGGAGCAGGCCCAACGTGCAGCACTCGGGGTCGGCTGCCGCCGCAAGTGGCGCGAGGTCGAGTGCGGACACGGTGTCACCGTTGCCGACCAACAGCGGACCGGGGCCGAAAAGCCTCCGCGCCCGGGCGAGCCCACCGGCCCCCCCGAGCAGCACGGGCTCCCACGAGAAGAAGACCCGGCGGTCACCCAGGACCTCTCGTACCGCGGCGGCCACTTGGCGGGGGTGGCGGTGGAGGTTCACGACCAAGGTGTCGCCGAACCTTGCGAGCTGGCGCACGGCGGTGGCGCACAGTGGCTCCCCGAGGACCTCCAGCGCCGGCTTGGCGACGATCGACGACAGCGGCTCCATGCGCTCACCGCGGCCAGCCGCGAGCAGCATGGCGTTCATGCGCTCACTCCTGGCCTGGGAACAGCATGTCCAGAGGCGCACCTGGGTGGTCGCGGCGCCACCGCTGCCACAGCTCCTGGTACGAGGCACTGACCGCTGTGCCGGGATCGAGGCCGAGGGCGTGGGCAGCCGCAATCAGCTCGTCAGCTGGCCCCTCGAGCTCGACGAAGCAGCCGATCGGCGTCTCGTCCAGAGCCACGGTCACCGCGCCCACATGCCATGTCTCGCGCCACTTCTGGTAACGTCGCTGGACACTCCACCCGAGCTCCCTCAAGATCCCGAGCATCCCCTCGGGCGCGGCGACACCCGTCTCGATCTCCAGGCGGGTCTTGATGCCGTTCTGGTAGCTGGCGGGCCCCTTGAACGTCAGCACGACCTCGCGACCCCAGCGCCGTAGCCGTAGCAGCCGGCCGCTGCTGAGCAGCTCCAAGCCGGGCCGGTCGAGCACGGCGTTGTCCTCGAGCTGGCGCGCCCCCTCGAGCCGCGCTCCGAGCGCACCCAAACGTGCTCGCACCGACTCCAGCCGTTCGACCGGAAGCTTGATCTCCTGCTCCAGCGGTCCGCTCGTCGTCATGACCGCTAGTATAGGGGTATGCGCCCCGTCGTTTTCGGCACCGCCGGCCACATCGATCACGGCAAGACCTCGCTCGTGCTTGCCCTCAGCGGAATAGACTGCGACCGCCTCCCCGAGGAGAAGCGGCGTGGGATCACCCTCGTGCTCGGGTTCGCGTCGCTGGCTGACCCCGAGGGGGAGCTCGAGGTGAGCTTCATCGACGTTCCCGGGCACGAGCGGCTCGTCCACACGATGATCGCCGGCGCCGGCGGCATCGATCGGGCGCTGCTGGTGGTGGCGGCTGACGAAGGGGTCATGCCGCAGACGCGCGAACACCTCGACGTGCTCCGCCTGCTGGGGGTCAGGGGCGGTGTGGTGGCGCTCAACAAGGCCGACCTTCAGGACCCTGAGCTGCTCGAGCTACAGGTCGAGGAGCTGCGCGACGAGCTGGCCGGCACAGCCTTGGACGGGGCGCCGATTGTACCGTGCTCCGCCCACACCGGAGCAGGGCTCCCCGAGCTCCGGGACATGGTGCTGGCGACGGCCCGCAGCGTGGTGCGGGAGGCCGCTCCTCACCGCCCGTTCCGACTCGCTGTCGACCGCTCATTCTCGGTGGCGGGCACCGGCACGGTAGTGACGGGAACGGCGCGCTGGGGGGAGGTAGCCGTCGGCGACGAGGTGACGCTCCTGCCCTCGGGTGCCACGGCGCGGGTTCGCAGTGTGCAGGTCCACGGCCAGGCGCGGCACCTGGCGCAAGCCGGGGAGCGCGTGGCCATCGGCCTGGCTGGGCTGTCCGTCGGCGAGGCCCCGCGCGGAGAGCAGGTGCTGTCCGGGAGCGGGTGGCGACCCACCCGGCGTCTCGCGGCGCAGATCGAGCTGCTCCCACACGGTCCGGCGCTCGACGAGGGTCAGGTGTTGAGCCTCCACCTCCTCGCCGCCCGGGTGACCGTCCGGGTGGAGCGGGTGCATCCACGGCCGTTGTCGCCCGGAGGTACGGGCCGAGTGGTGCTGCGCCTGGCGCGGCCGGTGCTCGCCGTACCGGGCGACCGGCTGGTGCTGCGACGACCTTCGCCGGCCGCGACGGTTGGCGGAGGCATCGTGCTCGACGCCGAGCCTCCGCGGGTCCGCCGATCCAACGCCGCCGCCCTCAGCGAGCTGGCCCGCCCGTGGCTGGACGCGGCCGCCACGCTCGAAGGCTGGATTCGCGAGGCTGGTGTGACCGGAGTGACACCCGTGCTGCTGGCGGCACGGCTGGGCGTGCTGCCGGCTGGTGTGGAGGTGCCCCTCGGGCGGCTCGTGGCCGCGAACCGGGTGGTCGTCGGCCGCGGCTCACCGCCGATCCTCCTGCACCGGAGCGTCGTCGAAGGGGTGCGCGAGCGGGCCCGGGAGGTGTTGTCCGGCTGTGGCCCGGGAGGGCTTCCGCTCCCCGAGCTCGTATCGCGTCTGGCACCGCATGTCTCGGAGGCGGCCCGCGTGCTCCTGGTGGAGGACCTGAGGCGGGTCGGCGTGATGCGGGAGGTGAGTGGGCGGGTATTCGCCGCCAGCACGGCACCGCTCGAAGACGAGCTGGCGGCCCGGGTCGAGGGGGTCTATCGGACGAGCGGGCTGGAGGCTCCCTCGCCGGCCGAGGTGGCGCATCTGCTGGGTGCGAAGGACAAGGTCGTCGAAGGGATCGTGCGGTTCCTCGTCAACCACCAACGTCTGGCTCGGGTGGGAGGGAAGTGGGTGCTGCACCGGAGCCATCTGGACGGCATCGTGGCCTCGCTTCGGGAGTGGGGCGTCGAGACGTTCGACGTGGCCCAGTTCAAGGACCGCTTTGCTCTCACCCGCAAGCTGGCGATCCCGATTCTCGAATGGCTGGACAGCGAGCGCGTCACCCGCCGGGAGGGCGATCTGCGGCGGGTGGTGCGTCCGCGCGCGGGTACAGCGTCTCCCGGCCCGCCCTGAGGGCGTCGGCAGCGAGGTCGCTGGCGACTACCTCGAGGGTAGCCTCGACCAGCCCCCATGCCTTGACCGGCCCGGAAGCGCCCTCGGCCGGGTGAAACGACCACCCTGTCAGCGATGCGAGCAACCAACCCCGCAGCCCATCCGGACAGGCGAGGAAGACGACCCGTTCAACCTTACCGGAAGCTCCCACCTCGGCCAGGAAGCGCACGTTCTCGCGCCAGGTGCGCGCGTTGATCCGGGCCCGAAAGCGCTTGGGTACCGGTAGCTGGTCAAGACGCTCGACGGGCACGGCCTGGCGAGCCAGGTCGTGCGGCTCGGCGCTGGGTGTGGGGAGCGGGTCGACCGCATATGGGGCCTCGGGATCGGGGAGGCTCACTTGGATCGTCAGCACTCGCCCCCCGTCGATCCTCCCTCGCAGATCCACGATCGCAGGCATCCAAGTGGCCACCGGTCCCCCGAACGAGCGCCCGGGGGTGAACGGGGTCGTGGTGAACGCGGCCTGCAGCTCGGCTCCGAGCCCGGTCCACGGTCCGCGCAGCAGTACCAGCCGTTGGCACACGCCGTTGCCGTCGACGTACGCCGCAACGGTGACCGGGAAGGTCCCGACGAACTTCTTGCGCAGGGGCATGCCAATAGCCGTCGGGCCACTGCTTGCCGGCGTGGCGAACGGGTTGAAGGGGGCGATGGCTGGGAGCTCCACCGGTACCGGGACCGCGAGGTCGAGGCGGGTCTCCCAGGGCTTCTCAGCCGAGACGGTCACAGCCAGGAGGAGGGTGGCGAGGGCAGCAGTCGTCCGCATGGCGGTATGTTACCTCTTGACCTCCCCCCAGGAGCGGGAGACGGCGATATCTACCCGCAGCGGTACCCGAAGCTCGGCGACGCCCTCCATCACCTCCCGAACCGTCACCGCAACGGCCTCCGCTTCCGACGTTTCGACGATGAGCTCATCGTGGACCTGCAGCACCATCCACGCACGCGCCGGGTCGAGCCGGGCGGCCAGCCGGATCATGGCGAGCTTGACGAGGTCGGCGGCGGTGCCCTGTACGGGAGCGTTGATGGCTTGACGCTCGGCATTGCGGCGGAGCTGAGGGTTGCTGGCGTCGAGCCCATCGATGCGGCGGATCCGCCCGAACAGTGTCGACACCCGGCCGGTGGCACGGGCCTGTGCTTTTGTGGCCTCGAGATACTCTCGCACCCGCGGCAAACGGGCGAAGTAGCTGTCGATGAACCGCTGGGCCTCGGTCGCGGAAACGCCCAAATCCTTGCCCAGCGAAAAGGCGCCCATGCCGTAGATGAGCCCAAAGTTGATGGTCTTGGCGGCCCGCCGCTGCGCGCTGCCGACGAGCTCGGGCGCAACTCCGAAGACGAGCGCCGCGGTGGCCGTGTGGATATCTTCGCCCGCCGCGAAGGCGCGCAGCAAGGTCGGCTCGTCGGCCAGGTGCGCCAGCACTCGGAGCTCGATCTGTGAGTAGTCGGCGGCTACGAGGAGGTGGCCAGGAGCAGCGACGAAGGCTTTCCGCACGGCCCGGCCCAGCTCGCTGCGAACCGGGATGTTCTGGAGGTTGGGATCGGAGGACGAGAGCCGGCCGGTGCTCGCCACCGCCTGGTTGAAGCGGGTGTGGATACGACCGTCAGCCTCCATCTGACGAGGCAGGGCATCGACATACGTGGACTTGAGCTTCGCCTGCTCACGGAACTCCAGGATGAGCGCCGGCAAGCGGTACCCTTTGGCGGCGAGCTCGGCCAGGACCTCGGCGTCGGTCGACGGCGCCTTGGTCTTGACGGTACGACGAAGGACAGGCAGCCCGCGACGCGCGAACAGCACCTCGGCGAGCTGCTGGGGCGAGTTGATGTTGAACGGCCCACCCGCCTCGGCATGGATCTCGCGCTCGAGGTCGGCGAGGGAGGTTTCGAGTCGTCGCGCAAGGTCCGCTAGCACCTCCGGCTCGAGCTGGATACCCCGTCGCTCCATGTCCTCCAGCACCGGTACGAGCGGCATCTCGATCTCGTTCAGGACGGGCTCGAGCCCCTCGCGCGCCAGTGCTGGTGCCAGTCGGGTGGCTAGCGCCGCCACGGTCCGGGCCGTGGCGGCGGCGGTCACGGCAGCAGGCACCGGAAGATCGAACCGCCGGGCGAGGGCGACCAAGTCGACTGGTTCACCGGGAGCCAAAAGGTAGGCCGCGAGCATCACGTCGGTCGGCAGGGCCAACGGGGCGGTACCGGCGTCCCGCAGGCGCGAGAGCAGCGCCTTGGCGTCGTGGCACCACGACCCGGCCAGACGCGGCGCGAGCCCCTCGGCCACGCGTTCGGGCGTAGCGCGGCAGATGAGAACCTCATCTCCGATTGCCACCGCCACCTCGCCTTCCACCCAGGCCAGCCCGAGCGTGTGGCGGGAAGCGAGCGCTGCCGCCAGCTTGTCGACGTCCACCTCGCAAACCCGGTCGGAGGTCGAGGTCGTCACGGCCACAGCCGGGGCGCGCTCGAGCTCGGCGAGCAAGGAGGCGAAGCCAAGGCGCCGGTAGAGGGCAGCCAGGGTGTCCCGGTCGGGTGTCCGAACCGCGAGAGCGTCCAAGCTGGTATCCAACTCGAGGTCGGTGCGGATGGTAACGAGCTGCCGAGAGAGCTCGACCTCGTCCCGGTGTGCCGCGAGCAGGGCGGCGAGCCGCGCCGGCTTCACGTCTTCGAGATGGTCCAGTACCGCGGCCACCGTACCCCACTCGCCCACGAGAGCTTTGGCACCCTTTTCGCCGATCCCGGGGCAGCCCGGGACGTTGTCCGAGCTGTCGCCCATGATCGCCAGGACCTCCGGCACGCGGACCGGCGGTACGCCGAAAACCTCCGCCACGCCCGCCTCGTCGAGCAGTCGCTCGCGGCGGGTATGCCACATCCGCACGAGGGGGTCACGCACGAGCTGCATCAGGTCCTTGTCGGCCGAAGCGATGACGACCTCGAGCCCCGCCTCGGCGCCACGCCGGGCCAGGGTGCCGATGATGTCGTCCGCCTCGACGTCTTCTTGACTGAGCACCATGATGCTGAGGCCACGCAGCGCCTCCCCGACCAGGGGCACCTGCACCCGCAGGTCATCCGGCATGGGCGGGCGCTGCGCTTTGTAGCGCTCATCCAGACGGGTGCGGAAGGTCTCCCGGCCAGCGTCGAAGGCGACCATCACGTGGGTGGGATCGAGCTCCTTGAGCAACCGGTGCAGCATGCGCAGGAAGGCGTAGGCGGCGCCGGTCGGCGTGCCGTCCGGAGCCGAAAGCGGCGTGCGCAACGCAAAAAACGCCCGATACAGGTTGGAGTGCCCGTCCACCAGCAGCAACCGGGGCATGCCCGCACGATAGCACGCCCACTGGCAGCCAGCGGGGCACGACACGCAAAGGGTGGTGGATCGGGCTCCGTTTTCCTCCGATCGCCGCGACCCGCACACCGGCGACCTGCGAGGTGGGGTGTACCCTTGGCCCGTGGTCAGCAACGCGGTGCTCGCCGAGGCGCTCTTCCAGCTCGCCGAAAGCCTCTCGCCGGGGGAGGACCGCCTGGTGCTGCTACGGGCTGGGTATGCGGTGTTCGACCACCCGCGGGAGCTGACAGGCAGCCGGCGGCTGCCCGAGACGGTGCCGCTGGACGCGCTGCCAACGGTGACGATGCTCCGCCAGTGCCAGAGCGTGGATGCCGTCCAGGCCGCGGTGCAACGGCTGGCCGGGCCGCACCGTCCCCGCCATGCGGGGAGCCGCCAAGGGTTTCTGACCGCGGCCGACGTCGCTGCCGTGTTGGATCTGGAGCCCCGGCTGCGGGCACAGGAGCTGCGCGGAGCGGTGCACTGGCACACCCGCGCCTCGGATGGGGCAGCAACGCTCGAGATGATGGCGCGAGCGTGCATGCGCCGCGGGTCCTCATGGGCCGTGGTGTGCGACCACTCACGAGGGCTTGCCTGCGTCAACGGCCTCGACGAGGAAGGTGTCAGGCTGCAGCAGGCGGCGGTGAGGGCGTGGAACCGCAGGCACGGCGACGAGATGCGGCTGCTGCAAGGGCTGGAGGTCGAGATCTTGGAGGACGGGTCGCTGGACTTGCCCCGCTCGCGCCGAGCGGGTCTGCTGGTCGTGGCGGCGGTGCACACCGAGCTGGGGGACCGACGGGACCAGACGGGCAGGCTGTTGCGCGCCCTCGAGGAGCCCGGCGTCTGGGCGCTCGCCCACCCTCGGGGGCGCCTGTTCGCCCGGCGGGGTGGTTTGCGGGCCAACTGGGAGCTCGTGTTCCGCCAGGCAGCGGCAGCCGACGTGGCGCTCGAGATCAACGGCTTTCCCCGCCGGCAAGACCTGGACGCCGGGTTGGCCGCAGTCGCTGCTGCGGCCGGCTGCAGCTTCATTTTGGCCTCGGACGCGCACCACCCGCGCCATCTCGAGTTCGACCGGACGGCGCTGGCGCTTGCCATTCAGGCGGGTGTGACCCGTGGTCGCCTCCTCAACTTCCTGCCGGTGTTCGGCCTGGAGGCGGCTCTCGACGAGCGGGGGTTGGCCCCTTTCTGAGGCATGCTCCTCCAACCTAAGCGCTGTCTTTGAATTATCTGTGGGCCATCTGCTACGATGAGAGCAGGCAGAAGCAGTGCCGGTCGAGGGCGGAGGATGAGGAGCACGAGAACGAGCCGTGGCGACCACCCGCGTGGACGGCGATGTCTCTGCCGCCTCGAGTGGGCCATCGGAGTGAGCTCGGGAGGCACACCGTGAGAGTCTTGATCGTTGGCAGCGGCGCCCGGGAGCACGCGTTGGCGTGGAAGCTGGCGCGCGCCGAGGGCGTGGAAGAGCTGTACGCAGCCCCGGGCAATCCGGGAATGGCGGCGCTCGCCCACTGTGTGCCGATCGGCGCCGATGGCATCGTCGAGCTGGCGGAATTCGCCGCTTCGCTGCACATGGACTTCACGGTGGTGGGGCCGGAGCTGCCGCTGTGCCTCGGCATCGCCGACGAGTTCGCTCGTCGCGACCTGCCGCTGCTGGGGCCGAGCCGGGGGGCGGCGGAGGTCGAGGGGAGCAAGGTCTTCGCCAAGGAGTTCTGCCAGCGGTACGGCATTCCAACCGCTCGGGCGGAGGTGGCGCGGAACCGGGACGAGATGGCGCGGGCCGCGAAAAGCTTCGGCCTGCCGGTGGTGTTCAAGGCCGACGGCCTGGCGGCTGGCAAGGGCGTGTTCGTGTGCCGTACCGCCGATCAGGTGGAGGAGGCGCTGGTCCGGTTCTTCGAGGAGCGCACCTTCGGTGTCGCCGGAGAGCGGGTGCTGGTGGAGGAGTGCCTCGAGGGGCAGGAAGTCTCGTTCATGGCCCTGACCGACGGCAGCACCGTGCTGCCGCTGGCTTCGGCTCGCGACTACAAGCGCCTCGGTGACGGCGACCAAGGCCCGAACACGGGCGGCATGGGCGCGGTTTCGCCGGCTTCGTTCCCCCAGGGTCTGGGGGCGACGATCCTCAGGGACATCGTCTACCCGGCGGTGAACGGCCTGGCTCAGGAGGGACGCCTCTTCCGCGGTGTGCTCTACGCCGGGGTGATGGCCACCGCCGAGGGGCCGAAGCTGCTGGAGTTCAACTGTCGGCTTGGCGATCCCGAGACCCAGGTTGTTATCCCGCGTCTTGATGGCGACCTCCTGCCATTGTTGCAGGCCGCGGTACGGGGGGAGCTCGGGAGCCTACGGGTCGGCTGGCGTCGTGAGGCGATGGCGTGCGTGGTGCTGGCCGCGGCCGGCTACCCGAATGTGCCTCGCCGCGGCGACCTCATCACGGGCCTTGGCGACGCGCTCAATCTCGAGGGAGCGCTCGTCTTCCAGGCTGGAACGGTGATCGAGGACGGGCGGCTCGTCACCTCGGGAGGCCGGGTGCTGTCGGTAATCGGGCGCGGGCCATCGATTGCCGAGGCGGTGGCGACCGCTTACCAGGCCGTCGCCCACATCCACATCGACGGCATGCAGTACCGCACCGACATCGGAAAGGATTTCGCGTGAGTTTGCGAGTCATGATCCTGATGGGTTCTGGCAGCGATTGGGAGCTGCTGCGCGAGAGCAAGGCCGAGCTGGACCGTCTTGGCGTTGCGTGTGAGGCTCATGTCTGTTCTGCCCACCGCTCCCTGGACCGCACGTTGTCTCTGGTCGAGAAAGCCGAGCGGGAGGGAGTACAGGTGTTCATTTGCGGTGCTGGCATGGCAGCTCATCTGGCTGGTGTCGTGGCGGCACGGACCATCCGTCCCGTGATCGGCGTGCCGCTGCCTGGTGGCGTGGGCGGGGGCATCGACGCGCTTCTCTCCACGGTACAGATGCCGGGCGGCGTGCCGGTGGCGACGCTGGCGGTCGGCAAAGCCGGAGCGCGCAACGCCGCTGTCCTGGCGGCCGAGATCCTGGCCCTCGGCGACGAGGCCCTGGCGGCGCGGCTGCACCAGGCCCGGCTGGCGCAAGCCGAGGCCGTAGCGGCGGCGGACCGGTCGCTTCTCGGTGAGGGCGACGGAGCGTGAACATGCCGGCCCAGAACGCCTGTGTTGTGCAGGGACGGCTTGTCCGAGTCGCCTTCTCCCGTGGGTTGTCGGGACAGGTCTGCGCGGTACCCGAGGGTCTGGAGGTCGGCGCCGGCCAGCCGTGTGTCGTGTCGTGCCCGGAGGGGGAGCGGGTCGCCACGGTGTGCCGCTTCGAGCTGCCGGTCGTGGCGACGGCACCGCCGCGGGTGGGGGGGACCGTGGTCCGTTTGGCGAGCGACGTCGACCTCCGCCGGCACCGGGAGCTGGCTGAGGTCGAGCTGGACGCCCTCCGTTTTTTCCGCCAGCGGGCACACGAATTGGGCATTCCGGCCCGCCCGGTGTCAGCGATCGTTCCTCTCGACCGCGACGTGGTGGTGATCTCGTTCGCCGCCGAGGAGCGGGTCGATGCCCGCGAGCTGCACCGCGAGCTCGGACGGCGACTGCGTCGGCGCGTCGAGCTGCGGCAGATCGGTGTCCGCGACCAGGCGCGGGCAGCCGGAGGCTGGGGCCCGTGCGGGCGCCCACTGTGCTGCGCCTCCTTCATGACCAGGTTCGCCTCGGTGACGATTCGCATGGCCAAGGCGCAGAAGCTCTCGCTCAACCCGGGTCGCATCTCGGGGATGTGCGGACGCCTGATGTGTTGCCTGGCGCACGAGGCGACCGGCGACGGCCGAGGGGCACACTCCTCGCCCAAGGGCTGAACCGCTCCTGGCAGACAACCGTAGTACGAGCGCGGACACCGGCGGTGCTATACTCTGGGCAGCCGACGGGGTTGCCATGCACGATTCCGACCGCAGTGGGACTGATTCCCTGACCAGCCGGAGACTCATCCGGCCCTCGATCTCAGAGGTTGCCGACCGTACCTCGCTGCGCTCGGGTGGGCACCGCAAGCAGGCCCCGCCGGAACAGACCAACGCTGAGAGCTACTACTTCATCAAGCAGATGCAGAACAAGACCCCGATGGTCGTGATGCTCGTGGACGGAACGGAGCTGCACGGCTGGATCGAGTGGTACGACAAGGACTGCATCAAGCTCAACCGCACCGAGGGGCCGAACCTCATGCTCTACAAGCACTCCATCCGCTATATGTTCAAGGAGGAGGAGCGGCGGCAGCGACGGCGGCGGGCGCGGGAGTAGAGCTACCGATCGACTCCAACAAGGCGGGCAGGAGCTCATCTGGAGTGAGCAGGCGACGCTGTCCGAACTGGTCGGGCGGCAGCGAGTTGAGGAGGTGCACGGCGCGCCGCACGATGTAGGCGAAGTTGTCGCGCACCTGTACCGAGGCCTTGTCGCGATGCATGGCGTTGAGCACCTCGAGCTGGTCGTACAGTGCCCGGTCGGGGTCGATGGAGAGGAGGAAATCCTTGATCGGCTTCGGCTGCGGACGTTTGAACACCTCGATGCCGACCTGCTTGGCGAGTGCGTCGAGCTGCTTCTGGATAGGATCGATCTCCCCCTCCGGCCCGGTCGGAGTCTGCAGGACGATCGGCCGCCGTTCCTGGTTGGAGCGGTGGATTTCTGGCGAGGTCACGATCCAACCCAGGTTGTGCAGCGAGAGGTGGGCCGAGACGTGCCGTTGCAGTGAGCGCACGAATGGCGCCACGGCGCCGTCGAACGTCTCGTGGACGCCATCGAAGAGGTTGAGCACGAAGTGGACGCAGAACGAGGCGACATTGGCGGCCAGGGCGCGCACCACCTCGGTATCGCCAAAAGCGTGGAAGAGGTCGGCGAGGAAGGCATCGAGGTTGGGGATCCCGTCGTCGTAGCTGTCCTCGACCCGGTCGAGAAGAGCGTTGATGGTGCCGAGTTGCTGCCGACCCACGGCGCGGGCAGCGAGCGGGCCGTCGTGGGCGAAAAGTAGGCGGAGCTTGCGGAACAGCAGCGCCTTGACGATCTCGGCGGCGGCCATGGTCGCTGCGGGGTGGTGGGGAGTGAAGACCAGGATCCCCGAGTTGGAGTGGGGAAGAAAGTCCAACACCTGGGCGTCGAGGCCGGCCCGCAGATCGACGACCGCGAAGGTGGCCGGCAGTGTGTTGATCGCCCGGATGAGCCGGTCGCGCCGCTCATCGGAGAAGTTGATGAGCTCCTCCATGGTGTGCTGGGGAGCGGCGACGAAAGCGAAGTTGGAAAACAGCCCTCGCGGATCCAGGCGCCCGGGGAGAGTGGTAAGGCAGCGCTCGAGAGGCTCGCCGCGCCGGAGGAAATGGTAGAGGTCACGCTGGACCGGCGCGTCGATGGTGTTGCGGACCGAGGAAGTACCGGTGTCGAGATCGACGAGCACGGTGGGCGCCACGCGCGAGAGCGCCAGGGCGTAGTTGACCGCGAAGGTCGACTTGCCGACCCCTCCCTTGCCCGAAGCAACGGTGACGACTCGCCGCAACATCATGTGGAAGGCAAGTGTAGCAACTTGCGAAGCCGGCTGACGACGATGTCGAGGCAGGGTTGGTCGCCCGGCAGGCCCGAGACCACGAGGTCGGCCCACTGACGAGACGGCTCCACCCACTGCGTGTGGGCCGGACGCACGAAGCGGAGGTACTGCTCCACCACCTCCGGCCAGCTTCGCTGCCTTTGCTGCAAATCTCTGTGGGCGCGTCTGATCAGTCGCACGTCGGCGGGTGTGTCGACGAACACTTTGAGGTCGAGCAGACGGCGGATCTCCGGTCTGGCCAGCACCAACAGCCCTTCCACCACCACCACGGGCGCTGAGGACAGCCGCCGCGGTCGGGCTGCCCGATCGTGGGTGTTGGGGTCGAATCGGGGCGCTGCCACCGCGCTGCCGGCCCGGAGCTTCCCGAGATCGCTCTCCAAACGCTCCCAGTCCGTCGCTTCCGGACGGTCGAAATCATGCAGCAGCGGTTGCTCCCGCACCTCGGGAGGGAGCGGCCACAAGTAGTCGTCCTGGCGCAGGAGCGCCACCTTGAGCGGATGGAGTGCTTCGACCACGGCATCCGCCAGCCAGCTCTTGCCGGCGCAGGTCCCGCCTGCAATACCCGTCACCACGACCCGCGAAGCCTCCCAGCCCGACATGATACCCAGCCTACCGGGGGTTGGGCGACCTCGTCTACAGTTGTGCGTCATGTCACGCCTCGCCGCCCTGGCCTGTCTGCTCGCCGCCACCACCGTCTGGGGAGCCACCTTCCCGGTGGTGAAGACGGCCCTCGCCGACACTGGCCCACTCACCTTCGCGGCGCTGCGTTTCTCGCTCGCCGGCGCCGTTCTGCTCGTCCATCTCCTGCGCCGGCGTGTCGACCTGCCCCGCACGGCTTGGCCGTACTGGTGCGGGGTCAGCCTCCTGGCGGGCTACGTCCTGCAGACGTGGGGGTTGGTCACGACGACACCGGCGCGCTCGGCGTTCATCACTGCGTTCTCGGCGGTGCTGGTGCCGCTGCTCGAGCCGGTCGTGGGGCTGAGGCGGCTCTCACCGCGGGTGGTGGTCGGGGCGCTCGTGGCTCTGACCGGGCTGGGGGCGTTGCTGCGGCCAGGAGCACAGGCGGTGGTCGTCGGTGACGTGCTGACGGCCGGCTGTGCCGTGGCGTTTGCGGGTCACACGATGCTGGTGCAGCGGGCGGTGCGGGAGCACTCGGCACGGCTTGTGAACGGGGTCCAGATCCTGGTCGTCGCGATGCTGGCGGCACCGCTCGCCGGCGTCGAGAGCTGGCGATTCGTGCCCAGCTTGCGGCTGGGTGGGGCGCTCGTCGTCACCGCGCTACTCGCGACGGTGGCGGCGTTCTGGGCGTTCACCGCTGCGCAGCGTTCGCTGTCGGCGGGCGAGACAGCGGTAGTGCTGGCATGGGAACCGGTAGCCGCTGCCCTTGCCTCGCTATTGCTGGGCGAGGACACAGTGACCGTCTCCCTGCTCTGCGGCGGCGGGCTGGTCGTGGCTGGCATGGTGCTGGCGACCGGCGCACCAGCTTCGCGGCCGACGCGGCCGCGACACCGTTGCCCGGGCCGCCGGAACCCGACGAGGAGTGCAAGCTAGAACCGGTTGTCGCCGTCGAGCAGGCCGCCGAGCGGACCCAGGGCTGAGCCCTCCTCGCGGCCGCCTTTGGCGGCTATGAGCATGCGCCCGGCGAGGCGCGAGAACGGCAGCGACTGCAACCAGATCCGTCCGGGCCCCTGGAGCCGGGCGAAGAACACGCCCTCACCGCCGAACAGCATCGACTTGATCCCGCCCACCTGCTCGACGTCGAAGCCGACCGAGTCCTGGAATGCGACCACACAACCGGTGTCCACGTGCAGCACGTCGGTCGCGCCGAGCACCCGCTCGACCACCGTCCCGCCGGCGTGCACGAACACCAGCCCGTCTCCCTCCAGCTTCTGCATGATGAAGCCCTCGCCGCCGAACAGCCCGGTGAGGATCTTGCGCTGGAAGTGGATGCCGATCGAGACCCCGCGCGCGGCGCACAGATAGCTGTCCTTCTGGCAGATGAGCCGGCCGCCGAGATCCGCCAGACGCAACGGCAGAATCGTGCCCGGGAACGGCGCGCCGAAGGCGACGTGCGCCTTCCCGGCCCCGACGTTGGTGAACACGGTCATGAATAGGCTCTCGCCGGTGAGCAGCCGTTTGCCGGCGCCCATGAGCTTGTCCATGAACGACCCGCCGGCGCCCGAGGTCGAGCCGTCGCTGAACACGGTGTCGAGCTGGATCGAGGCGTCCTTGTACATCATCGCACCGGCCTCGGCCACCGCGCTCTCCCCGGGGTCCAGCTCGATCTCGACGAACTGCATCTCCGAGCCGGAGATCTTGAAGTCGATTTGGTGTGCGCGTACTTGGCCCAGTGCGGCAGCCGGCCCGGCGACGCCCGGTTCGGCGGCCGAGGGTGCAAGCTCGGGAATGGCCGGGATCGCCATCCACTCGGTCATGCCTTCACGCCAGGCGTGGCCGTTGGGGTTCTGTGCCGCCCACGAGCGGGCCTGGGCGTCGTCCATCGGGCCGTACTGCTGGTTGCCATATGCGAAGTACCACTGCGGCATCGCTGTGCTCCTTCTCCGGCTCGGCGACCGGCTGTCTGAGCTTCGGCTCACATTCTCACCCCGACCAGCAGGTGCAACCGCTGCACCGTGCCCGGGTCGAGGGCCAACCGACTCGCCAACCCCTTCAGGTACTCGCGCTCAGCGGCGGTGTCAGCACGGGTCGCGAGCAGCGACACGAGATAGACCTGCTCAGCGAGCTGCGGCGAGTCGACCTTGGGAATGAGCTCCCCAAGACGTGGCGGGGTCGCGAGCTCGGCCAAGAAGTGCGCCTGCTCCTCCTCCGAGAGCCCCGAGGTCGCGAGCCGGTCACGGATCGCCGCCCGTTCCTCCTCATCCACCACGCCGTCGGCCCACGCCGCTGCCGCCATCGCCCGCACCAGAAGCGCCGCTTCGCGTGCTCCTCGTCCATAGCTCGTCGAGCTGGCCGCAACCTCCGTGAAAGCTGCCGGCGGAGAAGGCAGCGGGGGCGGCGACGGCGGACCGAGCGGAGCCGGTGGACCGGGCTGCGGTCCGCCGGCCGGAGATCGGGTGGGCAACGGAGGCGCCTCGCCGGGTGGCAGGGGAGGAGGTGAAGCCCCGGCCCCCTTCTGCTGCGAGAAGTGCTCCCAGGCCGCGATCGCCAGCCCGAGGGCACCCATGCCGACCGCCATGGTGGTCTGACGAGGGAGGCTGCGGCGTCCCATCACCCCGGAAAGCAGCGAGCCGAGAAGCCTTTGTGGGTCCACCGTACCTCCCCCGGGCGCCGAGGACGCCCCTCAGGCCGTTCGTGCAGTGCCAGTATAGGGTGCAAACGCCGTGACGAGGACAGCACCGGTGGGTGTGATTGGCGCCCGTAGCTACCCCTGGCCAGACGCCAGCTCTTGCGCTAAGCTTCTGGCAAGATGACTGCGGCTATGCATACCTCGGGCAAGAACCAGCGCCGTTTCCCCCGGATTCCGGCCGAGCACGCAGTGCTCGTCAAGCGCCTCGCGCCCGGTGAGTCGGAGGTCCTCGCCAAGACCAAGATCGTCGGGCTCGGCGGTTGCATGTTCATCAACGACGAGCCCTTGGGCGAAGGCTCCGCCATCGAGCTACTGATGTCGATCCGTGGTCAGGTCATCAAGACCACGGCGCGGGTCGCCTACGAGCTGCAGGATCCAGACGGTGGCGTCGAGGTCGGGGTCGAGTTCCTGTTCATCTCCGATCGCGATCGCCAGACCCTCGAGGCGCTGTTCGCCGGCCGCCGCGCGGACTGACCAGCGGTTACGTCCCCTCCAGGAGCTCCTCGCGCTCCTCGAAGCGCACGTTGCGTTCCGCGAGGTCAGCAAGGATCCAGGCGGCGATACCCTCCTGCTGACCCAGCAGCTCGAGCGGCACGACGCCGGTTTGGGGCAGCCGCCCGCTCGCCCACAGGCGGACCACCGCCGTACAGGTGTAGCCGGTCGTGCGCGCCATCGACGCGGTGCGGCTGGCGCGGTCATAGCGATCGAAAAGCTCCCACCGCAACCGCACTCTGGCCTCACCCCGGCGTCCCTCGGCGACCACCCGCATGAGCGTGACGTCCTCGTCGTCGGGGCCGAGGTGCCAGAGCGGGAGCAGGAGCCTGGAGGTGAGTGCCAGCGGGGTCACCTCGGTGTCGCCGAAGCGCAGGGGCTCGGTGGAGAGGAACCCGCTCTCCCGCAGCACCAGAACCTTCTCGAGGTAGCCGGGATAGCGCAGCGTCTTCTCGACCATGTCGGGCACGGCGAGGGTGCGCAGGAGGCTGCGCAGGCCGTCGGTGTTGAACGCTTCGAGCGAGCCGACACCCTCGAACTCCACCAGCTCGGGGTCGGTGAGCGCCGGCTTGGTGACGAGCGTGCCCCGCTCGACGAAGCGGGCGGGCCGTGTGTACTCCTCGAGCACATCGGCTGGAGAAAACGGCGCCTTGTACTCCCAAGGCCAGGTGCGCACCACTGGCAGCCCGCCCACGTAGCACACGAAGCGTTCCACCGTGTCGAGCCGGCGGGTAGCCCAACCGGCGAGGAGGTTGCTGCATCCTGGGGCCACGCCGCAGTCGACGAACGCTGGCAGACCCCGGCTGCGGGCCAGCTCGTCGAGAGAAAATGGGTCTTCCGGGAAGAACGAGATGTCGACCACCGGCTTGCCGAGCTCGAGTGCCCGCTGCACGGTGGCCCAACCCATGAAACCCGGCACCGCGCCCACCACGAGGTCGGCGTCGGCCACGACCCGTGCGAGCTCCCCGGCGTTGGCCAGGTTCGCGACCTCGGTCCGCACCCTTTCGAGCCCAGCGACACGGGCCAGTCGCCCGACTTCCCGGTCGACGGCCGTGACCATGAAGCGACCCCGTGTCGCGAGGTCGGCGGCGATCGCGTGGCCCACGAGCCCACACCCCAGGACCGTGACTCGCATCTCACCCTCCTCGTCAGCCGAGCTCGTAGCCGTTACCGCTGACGCCAGCCCTCTGGCGGGTAGTGGCGCATGATCGCCGTGAATACCGAGGTCTGAGGTGCGACGAGTCGCCGGACCGGCCGCCCGACCGCCCGTTCGACCTCGGCGACGACTCGTCCATCCAGCGGGTCGATGAACACCACCTCGAGCTCCTCTCCCACCAGGCGCAGCGGCACACAGCCGAGCCGGTGCGCCTGCTCTCTCGACACCATCGCCAGGGCCCGCGGTTCGGGGGTCTCGACCGCGAGGTCGACGGCCTCGACTCCCTTCTGGTGGGCCAGCGCCGCCCGAAGCACGCGAGCGTCCACCATCTGCAGGCGCAGCAGGAGGCTCCCGAGCCGCTCCCCGGAGGCCGACTGGATCTCGAGCGCCTGCGCGAGGTTCTCGGGCGTGAGTGCCTCGGCCTCCAGTAGCAGCTCACCGAGCTTCTTGGTCGTCGTCATCGTCTCACCCCGCGGAACCTGTGCGTTCCGAGGCCGGCCCGGCACCCGAGCATGGCGGTGGGCGGCAACCGAGTTTACCATCGGTAAAATGGAGTCATGCGGCTCTTTCTGATTCGTCATGGCAAGGCCGAGGAGGCCAGCTCGTGGCCCTCGGACGCGGCCCGTCCTTTGGCTTCGGAGGGTCGACAGCAGGCCGAGCGGCTCGCCGTGCGGCTGGTCGAGCTAGGGCTGGTGTGCGATGTGCTGCTCACCAGCCCGATCCGGCGTGCCCGCGAAACCGCCGGGCTGCTCTGGCAGGGAGGCGCGGGCCCCGAGCCTGAGAGTTGGGATGCTCTGGCCACCGGCCCGGAGCTGGCGGCGATTCTCCCCAGGCTCGGTGGCCTGCGCGAGCAGGAGGTCGTACGCGCCGCCTTCGTCGGCCACCTGCCGGCGCTCGCCGACTGGGCAGAGGAGCTGGTGTGGGGCCAGCCGTGCGGGCGGCTGGTGCTGAAGCCGGCGGGGGTTATCGGCCTCGAGCTGCCGGACAGCGGATCCCCGGTCGGGCGCTCGGGGCTGTTCTGGCTCACGTCGCCGAAGCTGATGCCTTGATTGCCCCACCCTTTCCGCCAGCGGGTAGGCTGTCGGCGACAATGCGATCGGCCCAGGCTCCGCAAGCGGGCTCACGGCCGGAATGGGGTGGATGGGGGTGGTGGGCGACGGCGGCCCGGGCGACGAACGCCGTGGGGTGGTAGCATCCGGTCATGAGATCAGCAGTGGTCATCGGGTTCGCGTTGGCTGCCGTCACCACCTCGGTGTGGGCACAGCCCCCCTCGTTCGACGCCGCGGCCGCACAACGTTTCGCAGACCTCGCGCTCGGGTGCGTGCACCGGGAGTACCCCAACAAGATCGCGCACGTGCTGTCGAGCGATGCCGATGTCAAGCCGCCGCGCCAGCTCACGCCGGCGTTTTTCGGGTGCTTCGACTGGCACTCCTCGGTGCACGGTCACTGGCTGTTGGCCCGCCTCGCCCGCCTCTTTCCCGAAGCGCCGTTCGCCGCCCCCGCCCGCGCGGCGCTGGCCCGCTCGCTTACGCCGTCCAACCTGGCGGCCGAAGCCGCATACCTGGGTGCCGCGAGCCGCCCGGAGTTCGAGCGGCCGTACGGCCTAGCGTGGCTGCTGCAACTGGCAGCCGAGCTCCGTGAGTGGGACGACCCGCAGGTGCGGGCGTGGAGCCAGGCACTCGAGCCGCTCGAACGGGCCGCGGCAGCTCGACTCAGGGCCTGGCTTCCCAAGCTCACCTCTCCCATCCGGACCGGCGAGCACAGCCAGTCCGCGTTCGCCCTCGGCTTGGTGACGGACTGGGCGCGGGCAGCCGGCGATGGCGAGATGCTCGAGCTGCTGGAGACCACGGCTCGTGCCCACCACCTGGCGGACCGCGGCTGCCCCCTGGGCTTCGAGCCCTCGGGGCAGGACTTTCTCTCGCCGTGCCTGGCCGAGGCCGACCTCATGCGTCGGTTCTTGACCCCAGCCGAGCTCGCGGCCTGGCTCGGCGGGTTGCTGCCGCTGATTCCTCTCGACGGGTCCACGACATGGCTTCCGATCGCCGTGGTGAGCGACCGTGCCGACGGCAAGCTCGCGCACCTCGACGGCCTCAACCTCTCCCGGGCCTGGATGCTCGAGGGAATTGCCTCCGGCCTTCCGAGCGGCGATCCACGGCTGCCCTCCCTGCGGGCCACGGCGGCGCTCCATCGCTTGGCCGGGCTTTCTGCCGTGACCGGCGAGCACTATGAGGGCGGCCACTGGCTCGGCAGCTTCGCCGTTTACCTGGTGACCGGCCGCGGCCTGCAGGGGCGGTGATCGGTTCGCGGTGCTCGGTGACTGAAACTGACGTCTTCGGCCCACCTCCTGCCGACCGCCGATCCCGAACGCTCACTGCCAGCGAAACAAGCGTAGGGCGAGGACGAACGACACCCCACCCCAGACGGCCAGCACCGCGAGCTCCGGCCAGGTCTCGGTGAGCGAGGCGCCGCGGTTCGCGATGGCGCGCAGCGCATCGTTGAGCGCGGTCAGCGGCAGGAGACGGATCGCGGGCTGCACCGCCTCGGGGAAGCGCGCGTACGAGAAAAACGAGCCCGAGAGCAGCCACATCGGGAGCTGAACCAGGTTCATCCAGCCGGAAACGCCCTCGATGGTGCGGGAGCGCGCAGCCACCAGCAGCCCGAGCCCGGCAAAGGTGAACGCCCCGAGCAGCGACACGACCGCCAGGTCGAGGATACCTCCGCGCACCGTCACCCCGAACAGCGCCCAACCAGCGCCCAGCACGGCGCCAACTTCGCCCGCGAGCAGGCCCAGCCGGGAAAGCATGAACGAAAGCAGGAAGTGGCTTCGGCGCATCGGCGTGGCGGCAAAGCGCTTGAGGAGCTTGCGGACACGAGCCTGGACGACGGCGAATCCGAGCCCCCACATCCCGCTGCCCATGAGGTTGAGCCCGACCAGCCCAGGGATGAGGAAGTCGATGTACCGCGATCCGACCGCCGCAACGTGCTCGTCCCGCACCGCTACGACGTCCTGCCGTCCCCGCTTTCGTTGGAGCGCGTCGTCCACGAGGTCCCGCGCGACGCGGCTTTCCGGCCGCATGGGGTCGAACCGGTAGGTGAGCGTCTGACCGGGATCGTCCGGTACCAACACCAGCACGTCGAGCGTGCCAGATGCGAGCTCCGTTTCTCCGTCGTGGGCTGCGAGCTGCCGCACACCGAGCGTGTTGTCCCCGTCGAGCAGCCCGACCACCTCGCCGGCCCTGCCCGTCGTCCCCGCCACGCCGACCGGAACGACCCTCGGGCTCTGGCTGCGGAAGGCGATTCCGAGGGCGACCGCGAGCAGGACCGGGAACACGAACACCCAGAACACCGCCTCCGGCTCGCGCAGGAACTCGAGCAGGCGGGCGCGGGTCAGCTCGACGAGCGGGTGGAGCTTACTCATCGCGGAGCGCCCGTCCGGTGAGGTGGACGAAGACGTCTTCGAGCGTGGCCTGGTGCGTGGTCAGCCGGCGGAGCCCGACACCCCGGGCCGCCAGCGCCGAGAGCATCGCGGGCAGCGCCTGCCCGATGTCGTGCACCGAGAGCTGGAGGCCGCCATCACGGCCGACAGCGCCGCTCACGCCCGGAAGGCTCGCCAGCGCGGGAGCCTCGAGGGCGTGGTCGAGCTCTAGCTCGACGATCTGCTCGGCGTGTAGCGCCGCCACCAGCTCGGCCGTCGAGCCGAGGGCGATGATCCGCCCGTAGTCCATGACCGCGACGCGGTCGCATAGCCTCGCGGCTTCCTCCATGTAGTGGGTGGTGAGGAGCACCGTGCCACCCCTGGCGCGGAACGACTCCACCAGCTCCCAGACCTTGAGCCTGGCCTGAGGGTCGAGGCCGGTCGTCGGCTCGTCGAGAAACAAAATCTCCGGATCCGACACCAAAGCACACGCCAACGCCAGGCGCTGCCGCTGGCCGCCCGAGAGCTTGCCGACGCGAGCGCGTCTTTTCTCGCCGAGCTCGACCATGGCGATAACCTCGTCGGTCGGTCGGCTGCGGCGGTAGAAGCTGGCGAACAGCCGCACGACCTCCTCGACCGTCAGCTTTTCCGGGAGCTGGGTCTCCTGGAGCTGCACCCCGAGGCGCTGGCGCAACCGGTCGTTCCGGGTTTTGTGCCAACGCTCGCCCAGGACCTCGATCTCGCCTCCGTCCGGCGTCGTGAGCCCTTCCAGCATCTCGACGGTGGTGGTCTTGCCGGCGCCGTTGGGCCCGAGCAGGCCGAAGCACTCGCCGCGCCGCACCTCGAGGTCGATTCCGGCCACGGCCACGACGTCTTCGTAGCGCTTCACGAGCCCGCGGCACCAGGCGGCCACCATCACGGGCGACCCCTTGTGCGGTGTCGGAAAACGGCCCACACTGGCGGGTGGAGGCTTCGTGGCGCCGGGCGCTGCATTGCCTTTTTCTTATCCCTCGACCTCGTGGTCGGCGCGCAGGCGCAGGTCGGGGACGACGGCGAACCCCCAGACCACGAAGCTCGGGTTGTCACCGATGTCGCGCACCACCCGGTAGCGCCCCTCGGCGTCCACGAGCGCCTGTGCGAGGTTCCATACGCCGCGGTCCTCGACCACGACGCCGGCCACGACCTCGGAGGGCGCTGTGCTCGGATGCCGCCCGGAGGCGCCGGTGAACGGAAACAGCGGCACGTCAACCCCCCTGCTCGAGGCGGCCCAGGATCACCTCGATGGCGTGGCCGGTCCGCCATAGACCGGCGGAGCAGTGCACGAGCACCGGTTTGGGCAGAGACACGAACGCCCGCCACACCTGTTCCACGTGAGCCGGCTGCAGCGGCGGCCACTGCGCATCCTCGACGTCGATATGGACGACCTCGAAGCCCTCCTCGCGATACCGGGTCAGTAGCCCCTGCGGGAGGCAACCGTAAAGCGCGAGCTGCTCCTGGCTCAGCAGGCAGATGACGGAGCGGATGCCATGGGCGCGAGCGCGTACGAGCCAGGTGTCCACAGCCACCGGATCCGCCTGCACGTCCCCAGCGGCTGAGCGGCCCGGCCGCGGGCTGCGTGCCAGTTGCCCGGGAATCACCCAGTCCATGGAGCCACCACCGCCCTCCCTGCACACGACGGTGCTCAGCAATCCTACCCCAGCTCGCGAGGTACACTCGTGGCGATGGGTGGGTTGGCTCGTTCCTTCCGCCGTGCAGTCGCGGCCGCTCGCCGGATCGTGACGGCCGGGGGCCCGGCGGATAGGGTCCTGAAGGCCGCCGACCACCAGCTCGAGCGGACGCCGTTGGCGCTGCGCCGCATCTTGGGCGAGGTGGCGACCGCGGTCCGCATGGTGCGCGAGACGCTGGCGGGTCGGTACCGACAGCTGCCGACTCGGGCACTCGTCGCTGTCCTGGCTGCGCTCATTTACTTCGCGAACCCTCTCGATGCGATTCCGGATGCCATCCTGGGCGTGGGGTTGCTCGACGACGCGGCGGTCCTCGGATGGGTGCTGTCGCGTGTCCGCCGCGACCTCCAGGCGTTTCGCGACTGGGAGCTCAGACAGGGCGACGTCGTCGACGCCGAGGTGTTCGAGGTCAAAGCCGTGTCTCCCCGTGGGTGATCGGTGACCGGTGGGCGGTGATCAATGGGTGATGTAGGGCCAGGGATCGCCGACCGCTGCTCGCCGGTCACCGCCTACGGCAGGGCGTCTTCGCCGAGGCCGAAGTAATGCCCGACCTCGTGCACGACGGTGTCGTGGATCTCCCTCACCAGCTCGGCCCGGTCCTCGCACGCGGCGAGCAGCGGCAGCCGGTAGATCACGATGCGGTCGGGCAGCGCCCCACCGTAGCTGCCAAGGCCGCGCTCCTCGAGCGAGACCCCCTGGTAGAGCCCGAACAGCGTGTCGGTCTCGGGGTCGAGACCGACGTCCAGGATGTCCTCGTCGGTGGGCTCGTCCTCGACCACCACGGCAACGTTCTCGAGCAGCGTGGCAAGGCGCTCCGGCAGCCGATCCAACGCCCTGGCGACGACCCGCTCGAACTCCTCGCGGCTCATCCGCAGCATCGCGGGCTATGATACGCGCGGTCGTACCGTCGGAGGGTGTATGGAGCGTCTGATCTCGCTGCTGGGTCTCGTGATCTTCCTGGGTGTGGCGTTCGGGCTCTCGGCCAATCGCAAGGCGGTGCGCTGGCGGACGGTGCTGTGGGGGCTCGGCCTGCAGCTCGCCCTCGGGATCCTGATCATCAAGACTCCATGGGGGTTCTCGGCGTTCTCGTTGGTCGGCGAGCTGGCCAAGAAGTTCCTGTCGTTCTCCGACGCCGGCGCGGAGTTCGTGTTCGGGGCCGACTTCCGCCAGCACTTCTTCGCCTTCAAGGTGCTGCCCACCATCATCTTCGTCTCGACGATCATGACTCTGCTGTACTACTACGGGATCCTCCAACGGGTGGTGGAGGGGCTCGCCTGGGTGATGATGAAGACGATGCGCACCTCGGGCGCCGAGTCGTTGTGCGGCGCTGCCAACATCTTCGTTGGGCAGACCGAGGCACCGCTGTTCATCCGTCCGTACATCCCGACCCTCACCCAGTCCGAGATGCTGTCGCTGATGACCGGGGGGTTCGCCACCATCGCCGCTGGGGTCATGGCCGTCTACATCGATTTCGGGGTGCCGGCGGTGCACCTCATCGCCGCCTCGGTGATGGCGGCTCCAGGGGCGCTGGTGATCTCCAAGCTTCTCTATCCCGAGGACGGGGAGCCCGCGACCGGCGGCAGCGTTCGGGCGCAAGTGGCACGGCCGTGGGTGAACCCCGTGGACGCGGCCGCCTCCGGGGCCGCGGACGGTGTCAAGCTGGCGATCAACGTGGCGGCGATGCTCATTGGCTTTCTGGCGTTGCTGGCGCTGGTCAACGGTGTGCTGAGCTGGGCCGGCGGGCTGGTTGGGATGCCGGACCTCTCGCTCGAGTGGCTGTTCGCCCGCCTGCTGGCGCCGGTGGCGTGGCTTTTGGGGATCGACTGGGCGGAGGCCGGCAAGGTTGGCGTGCTTCTCGGCAAGAAAACCATTCTCAACGAGTTCATCGCCTACACCGACATGAAGGTCTTCCTCGACAACGCCAAGGCGGTGGCTGCGGGAACCGCCGCTGATGGCTCGCTGCCGGTGCTCTCCGAGCGGGCCGTCGTGCTCTCGACGTATGCCCTGTGCGGGTTCGCCAACATCGGCTCGATCGGCATCCAGATCGGCGGTACCGGCCCGCTCACCAACGGTCGCAGCTCCGACCTCGCGAGGCTCGGGGTGCGCGCTTTGGTGGCCGGAGCGCTCACCAACTTCGTCAACGCCTGCATCGCCGGCCTGCTGCTCTGAGAAGTGGTTCACGGTTTCCAGTTCGCGGTTCACCTTGCCCTTGGTACCGCGAAACAGCGAACTGCGAACCGTGAACCTCCGCCCCGGCGCGGCGTCACTTCCAGTGGGTCTTGATCCACTCCTCGATCTCGGGCAGTCCGCCTTGCATGATGAGGTAGCCGTTGTGAGGCTCGCGCGGGGTGATCTCGTGGGCGATCGGGGTGGTCATCATGCGTGCCACCTCGGCGTGGTCGCGGGTGTGGGCCAACACCCAAGAGAGCTTCATGAGCGCCGTCTCCGGCAGCATGTTGTCGAGTGGCACGATGCCGATGTCCAGGAGGTCTCGCCCGGTGTCGTAGACGTACATTTGGGCGTAGCCCCACAGCGTCTGCACCGCCATCACGACGTGGACACCCTGCTCGATGGCGCGCTTGAGCGCCGGGTAGAGCGGCTTGTTGACGTGGCCGAGGCCGGTGCCGGCGATAACGATGCCGTGGTAGCCCTTCTCGACCAGTGCGTCGACCAGGTCGGGGTGCATCCCGGGGTAGTAGTACAGGATCGTCGTGCGCTCGTCGTAAACGGGGTCAACCCTCACCTGGCGGGACTTGTCGCGTCGGCGGTAGTCCTTCGACAGGTACGTGAAGCTGTCGCGGCTGACGGTGGCGAGTGGGATGTCGCCGACGGTGCGGAAGGTGGAGCGGTACGAGGAGTGCATCTTGCGGCAGCGGGTGCCGCGGTGCAGTAGCCCGTAGCGGTCCGAAGTCGGGCCGAACATGGCGATCATGACCTCGGCGATGTCGCCGTAGGCCGCGGTGCGTACGGCGTGGATGAGGTTGAGCGCGGCGTCGGACGAGGGCCGGTCGGAGGAGCGTTGCGAACCCACGAGCACGATCGGCACCGGTGAGTCCTGGACCATGAATGAAAGGACGGCGGCGGTGTGCCCCATGGTGTCGGTGCCGTGGCCGATGACGATGCCGTCCACGCCGGCGGCGATCTCCTCGCCGATCGCCAGCGCGAGGGCGATGTAGTTGTCCCGGGCCATGTTCTCCGAGAACACACCGAACAGCTTGCGGGTCGTGAGGTTGCAGATGTCGGCGAGCTCCGGCACCGCACCGTACAGCTCACCGGGAGTGAACGCCGGGATCACCGCACCGGTGCGGTAGTCCAGACGCGAGGCGATGGTCCCGCCGGTCCCCAGGAGCGTGACCTTCGGCAGGTTCGGTCGGACCGGGAACTCCTTCTCGGGGATCTTGTAGACCGCTTCCTTCCACCCCAGCTCCTCCACCTCGGTGACGCGGTCGACATGAACCCCGACGTTGTAGCCGTTGACCATCTTGATGACGATGTGGAGGTCGTCGAAGGTCTCCGAGCGCGGCAAGATCACCCCCTCGAAAACCGAGCCGGCGTCGTTCGTGAGCTTGACCCGGCTCCATACGCGCACTCCGAGCTCCGCCAGCCGCGCACGAGCCCGGCCTCTGTACCCCTTGAGTTCGTCGCCGGTGGCGCTCATCGAGCACCTCCCAGCGCCGCCTCGATGGCGGCTCGCACCTCGCCCGCTGGAACGCGCCCCCGCAGCTCGGCCATGAGCCCCCCCATAGCCAGGCGTACCTTGGCTCCGTGCTCGGTGGAGTAGCCACCGGCACCCAGCGCCTCGACGAGCGGCTCGATCCGCTCGGTCCAGGCCGGCGGTGCGGCCCCGAGGCCTTCCTCGGCGAGCAGTGAGGCCACGGAAGCCAGTGGTGAGGCCGCCATGAGCCTGACGATCTGCGCCCACGCCTCGGCCAGCACGGGGTTGGTCGTAAAGAGCTGAAACAGCTCGCGCCAGTGCTCGTAGCTGATCGTCTCCACCGCCACCGAGCAGCGGCGCAGGTACTTGAGCTTCTCGCCGACGAAAAAGCACGTGAAGCGCAGGTCGGCCCCGGTCTCGGCCACCAGACGATCGACGAGATTCGCGCCACCCCGCCGAATCAAGTAGTGGCTGACAGCACCAGGGACACCGGCGGCGGCGTAGCGCGCCTCGCGCACCCACGGCGGCTCGGCGAGGCCAGCCAGCAAGCGCTCGACGCGGTCGCGCGTCACGCGGGTCGGCGGGGAGTCGGTGTCCGGGTACATGCGGTCAGGGCCGGGCAGGATGCGCTCGAAGTCAGTGGAGCCATCGGGAAACGGCTGCCGGGTCTCGGCCGGAACGCCCCTGACCGCGTCCTCGTAGCGGAGCTGCACCTCGTTGACGGCGGTGTTGACGTCGTCTTCGGGCCCCCACACGACCACGACCGCGTCGTCGGCCTCGCACCCCAGGCGTTGTCGGACCTTGCGCAGCTCGGCGAGGGCGCCGCGGTGGTCCGGCCACTTCTCGGAGTGGAGGAGGATCGGCCGTTGATCGAGCCCGGCGATGACTCGGATGCGTCCGGCCAGCTCGGAGGCGAAAAAATGGTCGGGCTGGGTCGGCCACGAGAGCGTTCCTGCCAGCCGGTGCAGCCGCGCCGCCCACACCCTAAACGGCCCGTTCCCCAGCTCCAAGCCCGGGCGTCGCTTGCCTTCGGCCACAAAACGCTCCCAGCCTTCCCGGCGTACGAACGGCTGCTCCGAGGCGACGAAGAGATCGGTCACGTCGGTGTGGCTCACGGCGATCGACCCGGGCTCGGTGAACCCCCGGCGGTGGAGCTCCGCGCGCAGCTTGAGGAGGTTGAGCTGCCGCCACGCCTCGCCGTGAACGAGACCAGGCGCCCACCCCGCCTTGGGTACTCCCTTGATCTCGACCCGGTGCCCACCGCGCACCGACACGTTGACGTCTTGACGGCTGGCGCCGATTCCGACCCGCACGTGGCCGGTGGAGCGGCAAACGCGACCGATCAGGAGGATCGCTGCGGCTACCTCGTCGGGGGTGTGCAGGTCGGGACCGGTGACGGTCTCGATGAGCGGCATCCCCAACCGATCGGTACGCCAGACGATGAGGTGGCCCTCATCCGAGACTTCGCGACACGAGTCCTCCTCCACGCTCACTTGGATGATCGACAGGGTGCGGCCAGCGAATGGTAGGCGGCCGTTGACCCCGACGATGGCCGTGCGCTGGAAGCCGGTGGGGATCGAGCCGTCGAGGTACTGCTTGCGGGCGATATGGACCTCGTCGACGATGTCGCACCCCAGCATCAGGCACTGCTCGATGGCGATGTCGACCGCCTCTTGGTTGACGAGAAACGGCGGCGTGTCATCCATCTCGTAGGTGCAGACGTTCGACTCGTTGAGCAGGTAGATGATGTTCTTCTTGGTCTTGAACTCCATGAGCGCGGTGCCGTCGTACTCGCCGAGCTCGGAGAGGGTCGGCCGCATATGGCGCAGCACCTCGCCGTCGTGGGTCGTGGTGTAGCGCCGCGCCGGGCAACGGCAGAACATCTTGTGGGCGGTGAGCAGTTGCTGGTGTACCTCGAGGCCGACGATGAGCCCGGCCTCGGCGTAATCAAGACGTGGCTCCATGCAGGGGCCTCCAGCCTCCGCACCGAGGCGGAAGCGGGCGGAGCATAGCACCGCCGGTCCGGGACCGGCGCGATTGACAGCACCTGCCCCGAGGGTGTAAAAGGACGTTCCCCGTGAGGGGTGGTGAATGCTCCGCAGTAGCTCAATGGTAGAGCATTCGGCTGTTAACCGAAGGGTTGGGGGTTCGAGTCCCTCCTGCGGAGCCAGCATCCTCTGCTTTCACCGCTCGCTCTTTCACGCCCCCGGGTCGGTGCTGGAGTGGACCGTGTCGAGGGCTCAGCCGCCGCGGGGCAGCAGCGTCCAACGCCGGTAGGCCACGGTGCGGGGGTCCCAGATGCGGACCGTCAGCCGACGGCCCTCGAACGGCCAGGGGTGCAGGCGACACGTCGTCGGGTCCATCCAACGGACCTGCGCTCCCCCCTCGAGGCTGACCGACATGCCGATATCACCCCCGGTGAGCAGGATCGAGGCCAGCGCACTACCCTGCCTGAGCAGGCGCAGGTTTGCCTCATGCGTCGCGGCGGTCACGAGCCCGGGCCAGCCCAGGGCGGAGGTGGGGGCGTCCCATTCGTAGGTGGCGGCGACGAGCCGAGCGGCGTAAGGGGAGCAGGCGGCGAGGTGGAGGCGACCGGTATCCGGGGTCGAGGTGTCGCCACCCGAGAGAGCGAAAGCCGCGGCGAGAACGTCGGCGCGCGGTGACGGCCGCGGGGTGTCTCGATTGCCCCAGTGCATCACGAGCTGAGAAAGGATGAACGATAGACGAGGCGAGAACAGGGGCACCGGCGAGGCGTTCACGCGAGCAGTGTAGCCGAGCCGAGGCCGTTGGCTGACGCGGTGTCCTCCCGCGCCGCGCCGGCACCGACGGCGGTGTGCGCAGAAACGGCGGCACGATGTCCGGCCGCGGGTACAATGCCTGTCGGCCGGACGCCGGATCGCGATCATGTCGACCACCCTCCCGCTCAGAGCCGTGCTACTCGACGTCGGTGGAACGCTCATCGACTCCGACCCCTCGCCGCCCGAAGTCTACGCCCGGGTGCTGAGCCGGTGGGGGCCCGAGGTCGCTGCAAGCGAGGTGGCGCCTGCGTTTCGGGCCACCTGGGCCGAGCTCGGCGAGCTCCATCCGCCGGGTCTTGACCGCTACCACCTGCTCAAAGGGGGTGAACGAGCGTGGTGGGGCGAGTTCGTGCGCCGGGTCGTCGACCGGCTGCAGCACCCCGCGCCGTGGCACGAGGTGCTCGAGGAGCTGTTCACGGCGTTTGCGGACCCAGTGCTGTGGCGAGTCTACCCGGAGGTGGTCGAGGTGCTCGAGGAGCTGCGCCGGCGCGGGCTGCAGCTCGCGGCGGTGTCCAACTGGGACTCGCGGTTGCCGGGTGTGCTCAACGGGCTCGGGCTCGACCGCCACTTCGAGGTCGTGCTGGTGTCGGCGTTGGAGGGCGTTGAGAAACCGTCGCCCGTGATCTTCCACCGAGCAGTCGAGCGGTTGGCGCTGACGCCGGCCGAATGCCTGCACGTCGGCGACTCACCGCTCGACGACTACCGGGGTGCCGAAAGCGCGGGGATCGGTGCCCTGTTGCTCGACCGTCATGGCCTGTTCTCCGACGGCTACCGGCGGATTGTCGATTTGCGGGGGATTTATGGCTTCGTCGCCTGAGCTGGTGGCCGTGGTCATGGCGGGAGGTGCGGGAACACGCTTCTGGCCGCTCTCGCGGCGCCGGCGCCCCAAGCAGCTCCTGCCCTTTGCTGAGGGTCGGTCGCTGCTGTCGGCAGCCGTCGAGCGCCTGTTGCCCCTGGTTCCCCCCTCCCAGGTCGTGGTCGTCACCGGTGCTGGCCTCGCCGAGGCGGTCCGCACCGACTTGCCACTGATACCACCGCAGAACGTCTTGGCGGAGCCGACCGGCCGTGACACGGCGGCGTGTATCGGCTGGGTCGCCTGGCGCCTGGCGGCGTCGTTACCGAACGCCGTCATGCTGGTGGTGCCTGCCGACCACGTGATCCCCGACGGCATTGCCTTGCGGCAGGCCCTCGCCGCTGCTGCCGACGTGGCCTGCAGGTACGACGCCCTGGTCACGCTCGGGCTGGCGCCAACCGGCCCCGAGCCGGGCTTCGGATACCTCGAGCTGGGCGAGGGTGGCGAGGCGGTAGGAGAGCTCACCGCCCACCCGGTACGCCGCTTCGTCGAAAAGCCCGACCGGGTACGGGCAGCCCAGCTGCTGGCCACCGGTCGGTGGCGCTGGAACTCGGGGATGTTCGCGTGGAGGGTCCGCACCATTGTGGCTGCCATCCGGGAGCACCTCCCGGAGCTCGCGGTGGCGCTCGACCGTCTCGTGGCCGATGCCGCATCGGTGGGCGAGGCCGCCGCTCTGGCAGTGCACTACCCGGGTCTACCGCGCACTTCCATCGACTTCGGGGTGATGGAGAAGGCGCGCTCGGTATGGGCCGTTCCGGTCAGCTTCGCCTGGTCCGATGTGGGGTCCTGGTCGGGGCTGGCTGCAGTGCTTCCCGTGCACGCGGCGGGAGCCGTCGTCGGCGACGTTGTGGCGCTCGAGTGCGAGCGCTCTGTGCTGGTGTCCGAGGGCCCGCTCCTGGCGGCCGTGCGAGTGAGCGACATGGTCGTCGTCGCGACTTCCGATGCGGTGCTGGTACTGCCCCGTAGCGAGGCGCAGCGGGTCAAGGAGGTGGTGGAGCGGCTCGCGGCGGACGGGCGCAACGACCTGCTGTGATGGGAGGTCAGCAGGAAGGAAGGGTCCAGTAGTAGTCCTCGCCCTGGCTCAGCTCGATGGAGCGGCGCTCCACCACCCTGCCGTGGGCGTCGATGGCCTCGAGGACGTGTCGGCCGGGACCGATGCCGTCCAGAACGCGCTCGGCTCCGGCCTTGACGGAGAAGGCCTCGCGGCCGTCGACCCACAGGGTGAGGTCGCAGCGGCTGTCGTTGAGGAACACGAGGTCGCTCTCGCCGTCGAGCAGGTCCTGGCTGCAGCCACCAGCCACGAACGCCACGAGCAACACGAGCCCCCACGAGCTTCGTCGCATAGCTCCGGCATCCTACTGCGCCGCACAAGCGGCGGCAACCGGCGCGCTTTCGCCGCCCAGCCCCGTGTGGTACAACGGCCGCCATGACGCTGGGCTGCGTCCGCACGCGATGAGGATCCCGCTCGTGGTACCGTTGCTCGTGACCGTGGGCACGATGGCGTGCCAGCCCGAGCTGCGTCTCGGTGTGGTCCTGCCGGAAACCGGCAGCGCCGCCGTCTACGGGGCTTCGGTGAAGACCGGGATCGACCTGGCTCTGGCTGGGCACAGGAAAACCGGTGGCCGGTCCATCGAGGTGTGGTATCGCGACTCGGGCTCGGACCCGGCGAGAGCCGCCAGCGCCTGTGAAGCACTGTTCGAACAGGGTGCGGCGCTGGTGATCGGCGGGGCCACCTCGGCCGAGGCCAAGGCCATGATCGATGTGGCTGACCGCATCGGGCGGGTGCTCCTCTCCCCCTCAGCCTCGGCGCCGGACCTGAGCGGGCGTTCCCAGTGCTTTTTCCGTGTCTATCCGTCCGATGAGCTGGAGGGAGCACGGGCGGCGGAGTTCCTGGTCGGGCAAGCCAGCGCGCGCTCGGTACTCATTCTCAGCGAGAGCAACGATTATGCCCGCGGGCTGCTGCCCGTGTTCGTGGCCAGGCTGCAGGCTCTGGGGGCGCAGGTGGTGGGGCCCGAGACGTTGGGAGACGAAGGTTGGGAACGACGGGTCCGGCTTGCACTCGCACGCCAGGCTCCGGCGGGTGCCTACGTGTGCGGCTACGGCGAGGCGATCTCGCGGAGCCTGGTGGTGCTGCGCGCGGCTGGTTTTCGAAAGACAGTCTGTACCACCTCGGCGATCCACGCGACCGCCCTTCTCTCGAGGCTCGGCGACGAGGCCGAGGGCCTGTTCTTTCCCCTCGCCACCACTGACCTCTCAGGGGACGGTGAGCCCGCCCGTCGCTTCATCGCCACCTACCAGCAGACCTATAACCTCCAGCCCGATGTCTACGCATCGTACGGCTACGATGCGGCGCTCGCTGCCCTGAGTGCCCTTTCCCTGGAGCCTCATCCCGAGCCGGACAGGCTCGCCGCTGCGCTGCGTACCTTGCATGGCGTGAGGGGCGTTATGGGACCGCTCGAGTTCGATCGCAATGGGAACATCCAGCGCACCCTCCGGATGCACTGGATCCGGGCCGGTAGGGTGGAGGTCGCTGCCGCTGCTCAGGCACCTATGCCTGACGGAGCTCGCCGTTGAGGCGGCAGTCACTGCCGATAATGGTGGCGTCGCTGTATCGGCAGCGAGGGCTGATCGCGGTGTTGGTGGGGCGGGACCTCAAGGCACGCTACCGCGGCACCTTCTTTGGGTTCCTGTGGTCGCTGTTGAACCCGCTCATGCTGCTTGCCGTCTACACGGTCGTGTTCACTTGGGTGATCCCGGCTCCTCGGCAGGTGGTGGTGCCGTTCCCACTGTTCCTTTTTGCCGGGCTGCTGCCCTGGCTGTTCGCTTCGGGCGCCCTGCTCGACGCCGCGGTCGTGCTTCCGGACAACGGCCCGCTGCTCAAGAAAGTCGTGTGTCCGCCGGAGGTCTTCCCTACCGTCACGCTCCTGTCCCACCTCGTCCATCACCTGCTGGCTCTTCCCATCCTCCTCGCCGGCATGGCCGTGGCTGCGGTCCTGGGCCTGATGTCGTTCTCCTGGACCCTGCTGCTGTTGCCGCTGGCGGTGGGGCTCTGGGTGCTGGCGGTGGGCGGAGCGGTGCTTGCGGTTTCGGCCCTGGCAGTGCACTTCCGCGATCTCAAGGACCTGCTGCACAACGTCCTCAACCTCGTCTTCTTCCTCACCCCCATCATCTACACCCCGGAGATGATCCCCGTGCCAGCCCTGCGCCGGGTTATCGAGTGGAGCCCGCTGACACCGCTTGTCACCTTGTACCGCGACGTCGTGCTGCTGGGGCGGGAGCCGGGCCCGTCGGTATGGCTGGCCGGAACCGGTGTGGCGTTGGGTTCGGCACTACTCGGCACCTTCGTCTTCTCGCGCCTGCGGGAGACGCTGGCGGAGGCCGCGTGAGTGGCCAGCCTGCGGTGCGGGTGCGGGAGGTCTCGAAGCGCTACCCGCTGGTTTCGCGCCGGGGCCGCCTGCACTCGTTCAAGGGCGCCCTGCTGCATGGCGAGCTGTGGCGGCAGGAGCGCGAGAAGGAGGGATTTCAGGCGCTTTCGGGCGTGAGTTTCGAAATAGCTCGGGGCGAGACGATGGGCATCATCGGCCCCAACGGCTCGGGCAAGTCGACGCTTCTCAAGCTCATCGCCGGGATCCTGCAGCCGACGGAGGGCCAGGTCGAGGTCGATGGGCGGGTCACGGCGCTGATCGAGCTCGGTGCCGGGTTCCATCCCGAGATCTCGGGCCGCGAGAACGCCCTCGTCAACGGAATGATGCTCGGGCTCTCGCGAGCCGAGGTCCTGGATCGCTTGCCGGGCATCATCGAGTTCGCCGAGCTCGGGCAATTCATCGATCAGCCGGTCAAGAGCTACTCCTCCGGCATGTACGTCCGTCTCGGCTTCGCCGTGGCCGTGGCCGTTGACCCCGACGTGCTCATCGTCGATGAGATCCTGGCGGTCGGTGACGAGGTGTTCGCCCACCGCTGCCTGGAACGGATCGCCCGTCTGCAGCGACAGGGCACAGCCATCGTCCTGGTGAGCCACGATCTCGGGTTGGTCGAGCAGCTCGCGCACCGTGCCCTCTACCTCCGGGAGGGCACGGCGGTGCTCTGCGGCCCGGCGGGTGCCGCCGTGGCTCGCTACCGATCGGACGTTGCGGCGACAGAGAGCGCCATCGTCGCCGCGGCGGGGAGCGACCGACGTTGGGGCAACGGCGCCGTATCTCTCGACAGCGTCGAGCTTCTCGACAGCCACGAGCGGCCGGTGCGAGTGCTGCGAGGCGGCGAAGCGGCGAGCTTGCGGCTGCTCTACACCGCCCACCAGCCGCAGGAGGACTTCGTCTTTGGGGTTGCCCTCCACCGCGAAGGGGGTACTCAGGTGTGGGGGACCAACACCGACCTGGATGGTTGGCAGCCACGGCGGCTCGCCGGCACGGGCGAGATCCGGGTCCGTTTCCCGAGGCTCGAGCTGGCGGCCGGACGGTACCTCGTGGATGCTGCCGTGCACACCAGGGCGGGGCTCGCGTTCGACTATGCCTGTGAGGTGCTGTCGTTCACCGTCGCGACGGCGGTGCCGTGGCCGGGGTGCTACGCTCCGGCTCACGACTGGGAGCCGAACGGCCCCGACCTCGTGCGGCCGAGCCGCGACCAGCGAGAAGTATGAGCACGCTGGCGACCAGCGGTCCGAGTGCCCCCAGACAATAGGGCAGTGGGTCGATCGCCAGCTCGATGGCGTGCTCTCCGGGGGGAACGGGTACCCCCAGCTGCGAGCCGTTGACGGGGATGGACCGAGCTCGGCGGCCGTCGACACGAGCTTTCCAGCACTCCATGAAGCTTTGCTGGACGACCAAGATGGAGTGTCCGTCCGTCCGCACGCGGAAGCGTCGGTGATGCGGTACGCCCGCCCGCTCGATGACCTCTCCCGGGGCGAGGTCGGGCGCCGGACCCTCCACCACGACATCGTGACCCGGGCGGAACCCGCTGCTGCCCATGGTCCATGCTGCAGCCTCCGGACCGGTCGCCGACAGCGCGCGGCTGGCGAGGTAGGCCTCGGGCGCATGGTGGGGTACGGTGCACGACCAGACCCCCTCCACCTCGACGCAGGGCCAGGCGGGGATCGGCTGCGGTGCGATCACGGCGTTCGCCCCGAGAGCGGCGGCGAGTCTGGCCCTCACCTCGAGAGGGAGCGTCGACGCGACACGGGCGAGGAGCTCGGAGCGGGCGGGCTCGAGGCCATCGGGTCCGCGGGTCAGGACATAGCGCACGCCCCAGCGGACACCGTACTCCGGGTAAAGGGCGGCGCGGGCCTCCCAGAACCGCTGGAGCTGGAGCTCGGAAAGTTGAGCCCGCGGTGCGCCGCGCCGGGCGAAGACAGCGATCACCGGCGTAGGTGGCAGGGTCGCGAGCACCGGTGGCGGGGTTGCCCACTCGGCGGACGGGGTGGGCAGCCACCCAGGCAAGCCGTTGAGCGCGTTGGCTGCCAGGGCAGCCGCTGCGACGACGGTGGCGCTCGGTCCCACTGCCACCACCGTCCCCAAAGGTAGGACCAGGGCCACGGCGTCCCGGGCGATTGCTTTCCCGAGCGTCGGCGCAGGTACGGCCTCGAGGTCGGATCGCGACGCCGGGTAGGCGCGGCCGAGTATCGAGCGGAGCGCCTTCTGTCCGCTGGGGACAGCGCCGAGCACACCGAGGGTGATTGCCGTCAGTACCGCAGCGATCGTGAGGTTGCGCCTGAACTGGGCCTGCCAGCCGCGGACCAGCTCATCCCAGCCGACCGCGAGGACAGCCGGGAGGCAGAGGAACGGCACCACCAGGAGCTTGATGGCGTAGCGCACCGAACGGAAACCCGGCAGCACCTCGAGCAACTCACCGACCCTGGGCACGCCGATCACCAGGGCGAGGATGCAGCCGCTCGCTCCGACCACCAGCCAGGTTCGTACCCGAGCGTGTTGTCGGAGCGCGAAGAAGAGCAGAAGGATCGGCAGCGAGCCCACGAAGACGAGGGGGAAGTAGCGCTGCCACGGGAAAGAGGCGGCGGCCCAAAACCCCGCGGTACCGTCGGCAAACGGTGGCCCCAGGAGGGTGGGAAGCACCACTTCGACCCACCGCCGCGGCGCCATGGCATCTGCAGCCAGAGCGCCAGGGGTGGCACCCAGCACGACCCGAGCAGTCTCGTGCATGGTGGTGAGGAACGGAGCGAGCAGCGGTGCAGCGACCCCCATCCCGACCCCCGGAATGCCGAGGATCACCCACGGCGAGAGCCGCTGCCACTCGAGACAGGCTACGAACCACGCCATGGCCCCGACGATCAACGCCGTCACCGGCTCGCCTCCGAGAATGCAGAGCCCCCACCACAAACCCGCCCGGCACGCTCGGTCCCGCGCTTGGTCATGGCGGTGGGGACGGCGTGCCACTGCCGAGAGAACCCACGGTGCCCACGCGAGGCTCGCCTGGAGGTTGAGGAACGAGAGGCTCGACCACGCCAGGCCGAGCGACGCCCCCACGGTGGCGGCCATCTCGCTCGCCGCTCGGCCAGAGCCGGTGGTGCGCGCCAGGCGGTACAGCCCGAGGCCGAGGAGTAGGTGGTGCACGGCAAGGTGTAACACCACGGCTCGCTCGGGCGGCAGCAGGAGGAACAGGACGGTGCCCGGGTAGGCCGCCATGGCGTTGGGGTTGGCCAGCAACAAGCGGCCCCCACTGGAGAAAGGATCCCACAGCGGAAGCGAGAGCGAACCAACCTGCGCGGCCCAGGCCGTGCGCCACGGAGCAGCCGTCGCGCCCAGATCCCGGGAGGCGAGCGTCGATCCCCGCACCACGAGCGGTGCATACAGCCCCACCCAGGCGAGTAGCCCGATGGCCAGGGTGCTGCGGCGCAGTAGCCTCACCTGGCGAGTGTAGTCCAGGCTGCTGTCCCGTCGGTGCGATGCCATCTTGCGGCACCCAGCACGCGGTCGAGTGACGCTCGACGTCATCGTCGTGCTCACGATGGCGGAGCGGTGCTGGCATTTGATTTGCTAAATTGGACCACGGAAGGAGGCCTCATGAGAAGGCAAAAGGGCTTCACGCTCATCGAGCTGCTCATCGTGGTGGCGATCATCGGCATCATCGCTGCAATCGCCATCCCCAACCTGCTGAACGCGATCAACCGCGGGCGGCAAAAGAGGACCATGGCCGATATTCGCTCCATTGCGACGGCCGTCGAAGCGTACACGGTGGACAACAACTTCTATCCGAGGCTTACTACCGGTGTCGTGAGTGGTGACCTCAGGCATTATCTCGAGCCGACCTACATCCGTCGGATTCCACCGAACGACGGGTGGAACACGCCTATCGGCTGGATCGGCGATACCGCAGCCGGCAACTCCTACACGATCTGGTCGGGCGGTCGTGATCGCAACACAGCCTTCGCCTGGCAGGGCGGCGGACCCCGGACCGACTTCAACGACGACATCGTCTACGCGGTGGGCTCGTTCGTGCAGTGGCCGGAGGGCGTGCAGACCGGTACCTGATTCTCCTCGCGGTGCGTTTCTCCTGAGGCCCGGCGTGTGCCGGGCCTCGTGTCGTTCGGTAAGGTGCCGCCGCTGCCGCGCCAGCGTGCCGGTGGGCGGTCGAACCCGGGGGACGCCAGGGCAGCACGCATCTGAGGAGTTCGGCGATCGGAGGGGCGGGGTCGCGGGTTGGTTGCGCGCCGAAAGGACGGAAGGTACACTTGGCGGCCCGGCTCGGAGAGGTGCCGGAGTGGACGATCGGGACGGTCTCGAAAACCGTTGACCCCGCTGGGGTCCGTGGGTTCGAATCCCACCCTCTCCGCCAGGTATTTGCGATGCCTGGGACCCACGACCAGGTGTCTCGCAGTGGTGACCGTGGTCTCGGACCGGCACACTGGGGCTGCGGCAAGGTAGGGCGGTGCGTGTGATCGCGCACACTGGCGGGGCGGGAGACGAAAGCGTCCTCCCACCGTTGACAGTGATGTGGGGGTGGGCGAACCGGGGTGCTGCGACGGTGGCGGAGAACGAAGCTACTCGTCGCCTCACCGAGCCCGAAACCGATCTTTGAGGTGAGCGGAGAGGTGTCCGAGTGGCCGAAGGAGCACGCTTGGAAAGCGTGTGTACGGGCAACCGTACCGCGGGTTCGAATCCCGCCCTCTCCGCCAGATAATTGGCGTTGGCTCGCGCTCACGGTAGGCGTGGCGGAGGCGTGTATCGTGGGAAGCAAGGAGCCCGGGTCCCGCGCGACGGCGTCCCCGAACCTGGTCAGGCCCGGAAGGGAGCAGCCATTAGGGGGTTGCGTCGGGTGCCGCGGTGTCCCCGGGCTCCTTGGTTCGCCACGCTGCACGATGGGGAGTGACGATGGCAGGCTATCAGGTGCTGGCCCGACGCTGGCGCCCCCAGCGGTTCGAGGAGCTGGTAGGCCAGGACGTGGTGGTGCGCACGCTGCGCAACGCTTTGAGCTCCCGCCAGATCGGCCACGCCTATCTGTTCTCGGGGCCACGAGGGGTCGGCAAGACAACCGTGGCTCGGCTTTTTGCCAAAGCTCTCAACTGCAAGCAGGGCCCAACGCCCGAGCCGTGTGGGGCGTGCATCGCCTGCCAGGACATCACCAACGGCTCGTCGATGGATGTGCTGGAGCTGGACGCCGCCTCCAACCGCCGCATCGACGACGTCCGCGAGCTGCGCGAGGTCGCCCGCGTGCTGCCGCTGCGCGACCTCTACCGCGTCCTGATTCTCGACGAGGCGCACCAGATCACCCACGACGCCTTCAACGCTCTCCTCAAGTTACTCGAGGAGCCCCCGGCCCACGTCGTGTTCATTCTCGCCTCGACCGACAAGCAGAAGTTCCCGGCAACGATCCTCTCGCGCTGCCTGCAGGTCGATTTCCGTCCGATCCCGGTCGAGGTGGTTGCGGCCCGGCTGCGGGCGGTCGCGTCCGGCGAGAGCTTCGCACTCACCGAGGCTGCCGCTCATCTCCTCGCCCGTGCCGGAGAAGGGAGCCTCCGCGACGCGCTCTCCCTGCTCGATCGCGTGCGAGCATTCGCCGGCGGCGACGTCGATGAGGACGCCGTCGCGACCATCCTCGGGCTGCCTCCCTTCGAGGTTCTACATGAGCTTTGGCGCTATCTGGTGGCGGGAGACGTGGCCGGTACGTTGGCCGTAGTCGAGCGGGAAAGGCAGGCCGGTCGCGACACTCAAGTGCTTTTCGAGCAGCTCGTCCAGCTTCTTCACTCTCTGGTGCTCCTCGCCTGCGATCCGAAGGCCACGGGTGCCCTGCCGATGTCGCACCTCGAGGCGTTGCGAACCGATGCGGCACGTCTCGGCGCACCGCTGCTCCTGCGCCTGCTCGGGCACGCTGTGGAGCAGAGAGGCCTGCTGTTGGGCGTAGACAGCTCGGGACTGGCGGTAGCGGTGGCGCTCGGTCGAATGGCGCTGTGGCCGCGGTTGGTCCGGGTGGAGGCACTGCTGGCCGGCCAGGTGGCGCTCGGCGGCTCATCTCCGGCGGTGGCGCCGAGCTCCTCCCCCTCCGAGCACGGGCCGGTATCGGGTCGATGCGAGTCTCCCCCGACCTCGGCACGTGCTCGGCTGCAGGCCGCGCTCGAGGCGGAGGGCTCGAGTGCTGTCGCGGGGCGCGTAGCCGGCGCCAAGAGCGTGGTCGTCGAGGACGGTGTCTTGCGCCTCCTTTTCCAGGGGGCGTTCCCGGCGACCATCAAGTCGCTTCGTGAGTCCATGGGGCAGTTGCGGGCGGCGGCCGAGCGGGCCGGACTGCCGACCCGTATCGAGGTCGAGGACGACGCGGCACCCATCCATGCCCCCGGTTCTCTCCGCCAGAAGGTTGAAGCCGACGAGGGGGCCCGCCGCGCCATCCACGTTTTCGGCGGCCGCATCGAGTCGGTCGAGGAGTGCTGATGAACATCGCGAAGCTCATGCAAGAAGCTCAGAAGGCTCATGCCGACATGCAGAAGACCATGGGCGAGCTGGAGGTCGAGGGCTCGTCCGGCGGCGGCCTGGTGAAGGTGCGTCTCAACGGGCTGAAAGACCTCCGGGGCGTCCATATCGACTCCCAGGCCCTGGCCGGTGAGGAGGTCGGGCTGGTGGCTGACCTTGTCATGGCGGCCTGGGAGGACGCCGTTGCCAAGCTCGAGGTCAAGCAGCGCGAGGTCCTCGGCAAGATGGGCATGCCCTCGAGCCTGGTCGGCCTGTTCTGATGGATCTGCGCCCTCCTTCGGTGCGGGCGCTGCTCGAAGAGCTCGAGCAGCTCCCCGGCGTCGGCCCGCGGACGGCGACTCGTCTCGTTCAGCACCTGCTGCGGCATCCCAGCGGCGCACGCCGACTCGCCGCGGCGGTGGCCGGCGCGGCCCAGATCGTGCGTCACTGTCGCGAGTGCTTCCTGCTGGCCGAGGAGGAGCGCTGCCGACTCTGCCAGGATCCGGCTCGAGACCGTGAGGTCATCTGTGTCGTCGAGGACCCGCTCAACGCCTGGGCGGTCGAGGCCACGGGCGAGTACAGCGGGCTTTATCATGTCCTTGGGGGTACACTCGACCCTCTGCATGGCGTCGGGCCCGACGAGCTCACGGTCTCGGCGCTGGTCGAGAGGGTGAAGCGAAACGTCGTTGGCGAAGTGATCCTCGCTACGAACCCGACGGTCGAAGGAGAAGCAACCGCCCACTATCTGGCTCGGGTGCTCCGGCCGACCGGGGTTCGCCTCACCCGAATTGCTTTCGGCCTGCCGGCGGGTGGCGAGATCTCGTACGCCGACCAGGTGACGTTGACGCGTTCCTTGGCCGGAAGACGGGGGATGGATTGATCCTGCTGAGGGCGCTATACTCGCGAACGGATGGGCGGAGGCCGTAAAGCATGGCATTGATGGGATCGAACCTTGTGATGTACGAGGAGGAGTTCGATCGTATCAACTCGATCCTCGGTCGTCTGTGGGTCGACGCGAACGCGAAGATCGTCTTTCTCGTCGACAAGAATGGCCAGCAAATCGCCGCCAAAGGTGATCTCGAAAGGGTCGATGCCACCTCCCTCGCCTCCCTGACGGCTGGGAACGTTGCAGCTACCGACGGTCTGGCCCGCCTGATCGGCGAGAAGGAGTTCTCGATCCTCTTCCACGAGGGCGAGAAGGACAACATCCACATCTCCATCGTCGCGCAGCGATTGATCCTGGTCGTGATTTTCGACGAGCGCTCATCTCTCGGGCTGGTACGCCTGCGGGTCCGCAAGAGCGCGGCTGAGCTCGAGGAGGTGCTCAGCCAGATGGCCACCAAAGCGGCGCAAGAGGGGCAGGCCCAGGCGTCGCCGTTCGCCGAGATTACCGACGAAGACATCGACGCTCTCTTCTCCGAATGAGCTTCATCAACTACGCCTCGCGTGAGATCAACTGCAAGATCGTCTATTACGGGCCCGGTCTGTGCGGCAAGACCACCAATTTGCAGTTCATCTACGAGAAGACCAACCCCCAGAACAAAGGCCAGCTCATCTCACTTGCCACCGAGACCGACCGGACGCTGTTCTTCGACTTCCTGCCGCTCGACCTCGGGACAGTGCGCGGGTTTCGTACCCGCTTCCACCTCTACACGGTCCCCGGCCAGGTTTTCTACGACGCGTCCCGCAAGCTCATTCTCAAGGGCGTGGACGGGGTTATCTTCGTCGCTGACTCGCAGGAGGCCCGCCAGGACGCCAACCTCGAGTCGCTCGACAACTTGCGCATCAACCTGCGGGAAAACGGCTTCGATCTCGCGACCGTACCCTATGCGCTGCAGCTCAACAAGCGCGACATGCCCACCGCGATGCCCTACGACCTCATGTTCCGCGAGCTCAACATCAAGGGAGAACCGACGTTCGAGGCGGTGGCGACCAAGGGCCAAGGCGTGTTCGAGACGCTCAAGGCGGTGGCCAAGCAGGTCTTGCACGAGCTCTCCAAGAAGTAGCCCATGGACGACAGCGGCTCACCACCCCGGCTGGTGGCCCTCGGCGGCGGCACCGGTCTGGCGACGCTGCTGCGTGCGGTCAAGCGCCTACCGCTGGGTTCGCTGTCGGCCATCGTCACCGTATCTGACGACGGAGGCTCCTCGGGTCGCCTGCGCCAAGAGTTCGACATGCCGCCCCCCGGCGATGTGCGGAACTGTCTGGTGGCGCTCGCCGAGGATGACGAGCTGCTGACTCGCTTGTTCGCCTTCAGGCTCCCGGGCGAGGGCCCGACCGGCGGGCATCCGCTGGGGAACCTCTTCATGACCGCCCTTCACCACCTCACGGGAGACTTCCCACGCGCCGTTCGCCTCGCGGCCGAGGTCCTCAGGGTGCGCGGTGCGGTGCTGCCGGCCACCGGTGACAAAGTGACGCTCATCGGCGAGAGTGCCAGCGGTCGGGTGTTGGTGGGCGAGACGGCAATCACCCACGGGGGGCCGCCTCGCCGGGTCTGGCTGGAGCCGGCAACACCGCGAGCACTGCCCGAGGCGCTTGCCGCGATCGCCGCCGCAGAGGTCATCATCATCGGCCCCGGCTCGCTCTACACCAGCCTGGTTCCGAACCTGCTCGTCCCGGGGCTACGGGAGGCTGTGGTGCGCGCGCCAGCTCGCAAGATCTATGTTGCCAACCTGGTGACGCAGCCCGGCGAGACGGATGGCTACGCCCTTGAGCAGCACCTTGCAGAGCTTGTTCGCTATGCACCGGGGCTGGACCCGGATGTGGTGTTGCTCAACACGAGCCCGCTGCCTGCCGAGGTGGCTCCCCTGTATGCCGCGACCGGCGCCGAGCTCGTCCGCACGAGCGGTACCTGGCACGGTCCCGGTGTGCTCCTGCAACGGCACCTACTGGGTGTGACCGCAGAGGGTACGGTGCGCCACAACGTCGATCTCCTGGCCGGAGCGCTGGGTGAGGTGCTGGGTCGGAGGCGCTGAGCCGCAGCGAGCTCTGGCCGGCTCGGAGGTTTTCGGGCACCACCGTGGCTCGGGAAGGAACCGAGGGTAGAATTCGGGACCGTGTGCATCGACGGGCTTCGCAGTTACAAGACCTCGGATCCCGCTGCCGCGAAAGGGGCATGAGATGTGCGGAATCGTCGGCTACGTCGGGCCGCGGCAGGCCGTGCCGGTCGTGCTCGAAGCGCTGAGATATCTGGAGTACCGCGGCTATGACTCGGCGGGGCTCGCGGTCCATCAGGCATCCGCTCTCGAGGTCCTGCGGGCGCCCGGCAAGCTCATCAACCTGGTCGAGAAAGCGTACGCTGCTGGTTTCCAAACGCACCTCGCCCTCGGCCATACCCGGTGGGCGACCCACGGCGCCCCGACCGAGCGCAACGCCCATCCGCACACTGACGGCGATAACCGGGTTGCCGTCGTCCATAACGGGATCATCGAAAACTTCCGCGAGCTGCGGCAGGAGCTCGAGACCACCGGGGTGCGGTTCTCGTCCGACACGGACTCCGAGGTCATCGCCCACATGCTGGCGACGCACGGGGCTGATCTCGAGTCCGCAGTTCTGGCGCTGCGGCCCCGGCTGCGCGGGCAGTACGCCGTCGCTGCCATCAGCCGGAGCGACCCGCACACGATCGTCGCGTTTCGTAACGGGCCGCCCCTGGTTATCGGCATGGGCGAGGCCGAGAACCTCGTTGCTTCGGATCCTGCTGCGGTGGTGGCCCTGACCCGGCACTGCATCCACCTCGAGGACGGTGATATGGCTGTGGTCACGGCCGGTTCCGTCCGCGTCCTCGATGCAGCGGGACGGCGGGTGGCGCGACCCGTGTCACACCTGGACTGGGAGCCCGGTGAGGTCGAGCGGGGTGGCTTCCGCCACTTCATGCTCAAGGAAATCCACGAGCAGCCCACGGCCGTGGCCGAGACCCTGCATGCGCTCCTGCCGAACCCGGCGGCGCCATCGCTACAGCATCTCGGTTTGGGCGCCGAGACGCTGCAGCGCTTCCACGAGGTGCGGTTGGTTGCCTGTGGCACCTCGTGGCACGCGGCGCTGGTCGGTAAGTTTTATCTCGAGCGGTTGGCGCAGGTGCGCTGCGAGGTGGACTACGCGTCGGAGTTCCGCTACCGAGAGCCGCTGCTCGAGCCTCAAGCCCTCGTCATCGGGATCACCCAGTCGGGCGAGACCGCGGATACCCTCGCGGCGATGCAGCTCGCCCACACTGCAGGATGCAAGCTGGCAACCATCTGTAACGTGCGCGGCGCCCACGCTGAACGGCTGGCCGACTTCCGGCTTTCTACCCACGCGGGGCCCGAGATCGGTGTGGCCTCGACCAAGGCGTTCACCACCCAGCTCGTGGCACTGCTCGCCCTGGCCCTGGCCTGGCGCGCGGCGCGGCAGCGGACGACGTTCGGCGTTGACGGGCTCGCGGACCGTGCAGGGGGGCTGCCGTACGATCTCGAGGCGGCGCTGCAGCTGGCGCCCCAGGTGGCGGCGGTGGCGGCAGAGCTCGAGCACGCCTCAAACGCGTTGTACCTCGGCCGCGGGGTGCTCTATCCCCTCGCTCTCGAGGGGGCTCTTAAGCTCAAGGAGATCTCGTATCTCCATGCCGAGGGGTACCCGGCGGGGGAGATGAAGCACGGGCCGATCGCGCTGCTCGACGAGAGCTTCCCGGTGATCGCGCTGTGCCCGCCAGGCGAGCTCGAACAGAAGCTGCGTTCCAACATCGAGGAGGTGCGCGCCCGCCGGGCTCCGGTATACGTGCTCGGTGATGCCGAAAACGCGCAGCTCGTGTCACTGGCGCGTCAGGTCATCCCGAGCCCGTCCTTGCCGTGGCCCTTGCAGCCGATCGTGGCAGCGGTCCCGCTCCAGCTCCTGGCGTACGAGGTGGCGGTGCGCCGCGGCTGCGACGTCGACCAGCCTCGCAATCTGGCCAAAAGCGTCACCGTCGAGTAGCGACCCAGCGGCCGCCGGCCGCTACTTCAATAGCAGGAGCGACAGCGCCATGACGGCCATGCCGGCCAGCAGTCCGCCGAGCACCTGGTGGCCGGCACCATACTCCCGGGCGGTGGGCAGCAGCTCGTCGAGCGAGATGTAGACCATCACTCCGGCCACCAGGGCGAAGGTGATCCCGAGCACTCCCGGGGTGAGGAACGTCCGCAGGATGAGGTACCCGACCACGGCGCCGACCGGCTCCGAGAGCCCCGAAAGGAACGACAACCCAAACGCGCGGCGGCGGTTACCGGTGGCGTAGAAGATCGGCACCGAGACCGAAATTCCCTCCGGGATGTTGTGAATGGCGATGGCGATGCCGATCGCCACACCGAGATGGGGGTCTTCGAGGGCGGCGAGAAAGGTGGCGAGGCCTTCCGGGAAGTTGTGGATGGCGATCGCCAGGGCCGAGAACAAGCCCATGCGGAGCAGCTTGGCTTGGGGCACCGTGGCGTCGTGGTGGGTCTGGTAGTCGATGAGCTCCTCGCGGGGCGTGAACTCGTGAGGGTTGCTCGTGTCGGGGACCAGCCAGTCGATGATCGCCATCGTCACCAGCCCGGCGAAAAAGCCGCCTGCCGTCATCCAGGCGCCGGTCGTGGGCCCGTGCAGCGTCACCAGCAGGGATTCGCCCTTGCGCAGGATCTCGGTGAACGACACGTAGACCATGACGCCGCCGGAAAAGCCGAGCGAGATGGCGAGGAAGGAGAGATTGGTGCGGCGGGCGAAGTAGGCGAGGGCACTGCCGATACCGGTGGCGAGCCCGGCGAAAAGCGTCACGCCGAAGGCCAGCGCGACGGCCGACGAGGAGGCGCTCTCCATCCTGTCGAGGAGGATACAACGGGGACCCGAGCGGTGCACGCGGTCTACGGCGTCAGGCTGATCTGTGCCCGCTCGGGAACGTACATCCGGACCTCCAGATCACCACTTCGTGCCATCACCGTCGTCATGCCGGCCTTGGCCGGCTCAACGACCGAGACCGTCCACCCGCGCGCTGCGCCGAGCCCGGACCGGCGCCAGAACTCCTCCCACTGATTCGCGTAGGCGCGGATCGTGTCGGCATCCAGCGCCTGACGGTTGAGCGCCCACAGGCAGAGGGCGGTCTGCTCGTCGCGTGGGGTGCCCTCCATGGCGCCGATCATCTTCTGGACCCTCTGCACGGCGTCCTCGGTGGGCCGGTCGACGGAGAACCACTGGCCGAACTTGCGGACGGCGAGCACTGCGACAACGACGACGACGACCAGGATCAGGAGCTTCTTCACGGTGACCTCCCGGGACGGCCGATGGGTGGACCTCCTGCCATCCTACAGGGTCTCCGGCCGAGCCCGTCGGCCGGGGTACAATCCATCCTTCGCGCCGTCCGGGTCGGACGCGTCTGGAGGTCGCGTGGATCGCATCGGGAGCTTGCTTTCCAGGCTCGACGAAGATCAGCGGAGAGCCGTGACCCACGGCGAAGGGCCGCTGCTCGTCGTCGCTGGAGCGGGCTCGGGCAAGACGCGGGTCCTGACCTATCGGATCGCCTGGCTGCTCGCCGCTGGACGGGTGAGGTCCCACCAGATCATGGCTGTGACGTTCACCAACAAAGCAGCCCACGAGATGAGGGAGCGGGTTGAGGCGCTGCTCGGGCAGCCTCTTTGCGGTGGGTTCGTCGGGACCTTCCACCGCTTCGCACTCCAGCTCCTCCGCCGGCACCCACGTGAGGCCGGCCTGCCGGAGCGCTTCTCGATCGCCGACGAGGACGAGCAACGCAAGCTCCTCGAGAGCGTGTACAAACGCCTCTCGCTGTCGACCGAGAGGCTGCCCGTACGCCAGGCACGCAGCCGGATCTCAGCGGCCAAGAACGCGCTTCAGGCTCCCGGGGCGTGGCCAGGTATTCCGTTGCTCGCCGACCTGTATGCCGCCTACGAGGAGGCGCTGCGGGCAGCCGGCGCCGTCGACTTCGACGACATGCTGCTGCTGTCGGTCCGGCTTCTCGAGCAGCACGAGGACATCCGCAAAGCGCTCGCCAGCCGGTTCTCCTGGATGCTGGTGGACGAGTACCAGGACACCAACGCGGCCCAGGCCCAGCTTCTCTGGCTGCTCGGAGGTCGGCACCCGAACCTCACGGCCGTCGGCGACGAGGACCAATCGATCTACAGGTGGCGCGGCGCCGACGTCGCCAACATCCTCGACTTCAGGCACACCTACCCGGACGCCAGCGAGGTGATTCTCGGTCGCAACTACCGATCGGTCGAGCCGATCCTCGCGGCAGCGGCCGGGGTGATCGGATGCAACCGCCGGCGGCGCGCCAAGCACCTGACCTCGCACGCCGGTCCCGGCGACCTCGTCATCGTCTTCCAGGCCGCCGACGAGATCGACGAGGCACGGTTCGTGGCCGAGGGCATCGAACAGGCGCGCCGCGACGGCGCCGCCGGTATCGCGGTGCTGTACCGCACCAACGCCCAGTCGCGGCCGTTCGAGGCGGAGCTGGTTCGGCGCGCTGTCCCGTACCGCGTGGTCGGCGGAGCCCGATTCTGGGAAAGGGCCGAGGTCAAGGACGCCTTGGCCTACCTTCGCCTGCTCGCCAACCCTCACGATGCCCTCGCCTTCCGGCGCGCCGTCGGGGTGCCCTCGCGGGGAATCGGTGCGGTCGCCCTGGAGCACGTCGAGGAGGCGGCGCTCGCGAGCGGGCTGTCGCTCCCGGCCGCCGCTCGAACGCTGCCGCCGACGCTCACGTCGCGCGCCCGGCTGTCGTTCCAGGGCTTCTTCGCGCTCCTCGATGAGCTCGTGTTGATCGCGACCCAGGCCACCCCGGAGAAGGTCGTGCGCGAGCTGCTCGAGCGCTCGGGCCTGGCTGCGCAGTACGTCTCGTCCGACGAGGAGGACCGCGTGCGGCGCGACAACCAGGACCAGCTCGTGGCCGCCGCCGCTGAAGCCGCGGAGCGAGGGCTCGACCTGAGCGGTTTTCTGGACGAGGTGGCCTTGCTCACCGACGCCGACGCCCGGGTCTCCCCCGACGCCGTACAGCTCTCGACGTTGCACGCCGCCAAGGGTCTCGAGTTCGACACCGTCTTCCTCGTCGGTATGGACGATGGCTTACTGCCGCTGCGACGGGAGGGCTCGGACGCCGATGACGAGGAGGAAGAGCGGCGCCTGGCGTACGTGGGGATGACGCGCGCCCGCCGGCGGTTGCACCTCACGTGTGCCCGTCAACGCCGAGTCAACGGCCAGCTTCTGGGAGGGCGCCCCTCTCCGTTCCTCTTCGAGGTACCGCCCGAGGCCCTCGACGACCGCAGCTCCCCCCTCCGTCGTTCACCCGATGCTGAGCCCGCTAGCAGCCGGCGCCGCGCCTATCGTGGCCGTAGCGAGCCACGCTCCCCTCTCCCATCTCCCCTCTCTTCCGGGCGTGAGGGAGATAGCCGGAGCTCGCAACCCGGACCCCCGAGACCGGGCTCGGCTAGCGCCTGGCGGCCTGGCCTCAAGGTTCGCCATCCCACTTTCGGCACCGGTGTGGTTCTTCAGGTCCAAGGTGGTGGTGCCCAGACGCGACTGGTGGTCTACTTCGACCGCTTCGGTCGTAAGACCCTGATCCCCGCACTCGCAAACCTACAGCCGGTGTGAAGCGCGTGGCGGAGGCCGCTCGGCAGTCGAAATCGGTCCTGGAGTGCGGCGGGAGCCGGACTCGGCGGGCGGATGGCTCCACCGGGGTTGCTCGGGGAGGTGCGCTCTCGGTAGTCTGGGGCCGATGACGATGCGCGATCATGAGGTTACTGCTGGCCGCCCAGCCTCGATCGCCTGGCTCGTGGCGGTACGGCGCCGATTGGCGGGGCGGGGGTTCGCCGCGGTGCTGACTCTCGCCACCGCGCTCGGAGCGGCCGCCGGGCTGTTGTCGGTGGCGTTTTGGAACGCCATTGCCGCCCTCGATGCAGCCCTCAACTACTACCTGGCCAGCGGCCTCGATCGAGCATTGCCGATGCCCGCTGGGCTGCAGTGGCGTGTGTTTCTTCCGGCGCTGGGTGCGGGCCTGGCGGCTTTGGCCGCCATGTACGTCTTTCGGACTCCGGCACGGTTGGGTGTGGCATCGGTGATGTTGGACGCTCGACAGCAATGGGGGCAAATCCCCTTCCGCTACGTGCCGGCGACGTTCGTCAACAGCGTCCTGACGATCGGCAGCGGTGGCTCGGCTGGCCGGGAGGCACCCGTGGTCGCCATAGGTGGCGGCTTGGGTGCGTGGGTGGCGAGATGGCTCCGGGCCTCGCCCAATCAGCGCCGGCTGCTCGTCGGCTGCGGGGCGGCGGCAGCGATTGCTGCGGCCTTCAATGCTCCGCTCGCCGGGGTGTTCTTCGCCCTCGAGGTGGTGCTCGGTGAGTGGTCGGCAGCCACCCTATCTCCGGTCATGCTGGCTGCTGTGGCGGGAACCGTCGTTTGCCAGGCGGCCGAAGGCAACGTGAGCGCTGGTCACTTTCGGGTCCCTGCGTACGAGCTCGTCGCCTGGTGGGAGGTCGGCCTCTACGTTGGCCTGGGCGTCGTTGCCGGGCTCGGCGGCGTGCTGTTCCGGCGTAGCACGGAGCTGGCCGAGCGCTTCTTCAATTCCCTTCCGTGGCAGGGGTGGTGGAGAGCTAGTCTGGGAGGCCTCGGCGTGGGAATCCTGGGGCTCCTGCTCCCCGGCATCCTCGGCAACGGCCAGGAGACGACGGCCGCGGCCTGCCTGGGGGAGCTGCCGCAGCAGCTCCTGCTCGCACTGGCTGCGGGCAAGATCATCGCCACGGCGCTCACCCTGGGGTCCGGTGGTTGGGGTGGTGACTTCGCCCCGACACTGTTCGTGGGTGCGATGCTGGGTGGAGCCTACGGCCGGGGGCTCGAGGCGGTGCTCGGTCACGCCATGGCCGGAGCGGGCGCCTACGCCATGGTCGGGATGGGCGGTGTGCTCGCCGCGGTCGTGCGGTGCCCGGCCACGGCCGTGCTGCTGCTGTTCGAGATGACGTCTTCCTACCAGGTCATCTTGCCGATCATGGTGTGCGTCGCCACCGCCACCTTCGTCGCTCGCCGCTTCGACGTGCTGGGTCTGTACCACCACCAACTGCGGGCGCTGGGCGGGCCGGTGGACGACGCACGGCCCGGCGACGGGCTCGAGGAGGTTGCGGTGCGAGCCCTGATGCGGCCCGTGGAGGTTACGCTCGACGAGCGGGCTTCGTTGTCCGAAGCTCTCACCGCGATGGCGGAGACCGGCCAGCACGTGGTGCCGGTGGTCGGCGTGAACGGTGAGTGCGGGAGCGTGCTCCGGCTTGCGGACCTGCGGGCGATACTGGCCGGGACCGAGCGCGGTCTACCTGTGGTCGCCGCCGACCTGGGGGTCGAATGCCCACTGGTGACACCCTCGACTCCGGTCCGAGAGGCCGCGGAGCATCTGGTTGGGGGGTGGGACGAGTTGGTGGTCGTGGCATCGGAGGCCGATCGGTGGCCGTGTGGCCTCGTGGCCCGCCGAGATGTGCTGCGCGCCACCATCCGCCGATGCTCACCACCCTCCGAGCTCGGAGCGGACAGCGATGCGAACCTTGGGTGAGAGTCGCGCACTCGCCGGCCATGGGATCCCTGAGCAGGTGCGGCGCAGCATCCTCGAAAGCCTCTCCGCCGGGCTCGAGGCGGCCGACCCAGCGACCGCGGTCCACGCTTTTCTGCGGTGTGCCGACGGCAGGCTCGCCGTCGATGGCTGGTCGGCGGCGCCGCGCCGCGTGGTCGTGGTGGGGGCCGGCAAAGCCGGCGGCGCCATGGCCTCAGCCGTAGAGGATCGGGTCGGGGCTTCTGTCCACGAGGGGATCGTGATCGTCAAGGACGGCCATCGCGTGCCGACGCGGGTCGTCGAGCTCTGCGAAGCCTCGCATCCCGTGCCCGACGGGCGGGGCGTCGAGGCGACGCGGCGCCTCGTCGACCTCGCTCGCCGAACCGACAGCGACGATCTGCTCCTGGTCGTGCTTTCTGGCGGTGGCTCGGCGCTCCTGACCTGGCCGGCCGAGGGGCTGACCCTGGCTGACCTGCAGGCCACGACCGACGTGCTCCTGCGCTCGGGAGCTTCGATCCACGAGCTCAACGTCGTGCGCCGGCATCTCGATCGGGTCAAGGGCGGGGGGCTCGTCCGCCTGGTCGGCCCGGTTCCCGTGCTCACGCTCGCCCTCTCCGATGTGGTCGGCGATGACCCTGCGGTGATCGCGTCGGGTCCCACGGTTGCCGATCCCACGACCTTCACCGACGCGTGCGAGGTCGTCGCCCGCTACGGCCTGTGGTCGGTCGTCCCCGCGCCGGTCGCCGACCTCCTGCGGCGAGGTGCCCGTGGCGGGGTTTTGGACACGCTCAAGCCAGGTGATGCGGCGCTTGCGCGCACCCACTACGTGATCGTCGGTGGCAACCGGCTGGCGGCCGAGGCGATGGCCCAGCGGGTGCGCGAGCTCGGGCTGTCGGGAGCGGTGCTCACCACTGGCGTGCAGGGCGAGGCGCGGCAGGTGGGTGCGCAGCTCGCGCGCCTCGCCCTCGACCTCGCCGCGGGCCGCGGGCCGCTTCCGCTGCCGGCCTGCGTGGTGCTGGGTGGTGAGACCACGGTCACGGTGCGCGGCCCCGGGCGCGGAGGCCGCAACCAAGAGGTGGCGCTCGCCGCTGCAATCGCCCTTGACGGCGTGCCGGGTGTCGCCGTCGCCTGCCTCGGCACCGACGGTGGGGACGGCCCGACACCGGCCGCCGGCGCCGCCGTGGACGGGACGACCGTCGCCCGTGCCCGCCGCCTGGGGCTCGATGCGGCGACACATCTCGACCGCAATGACAGCTTCCCGTTCTTCGCGGCGCTTGGGGACCACCTCATCACCGGTCCGACCGGCACCAACGTCTGCGATCTTTACTGCGCGTTTGCCTGGGGGCCGGAGGCTGCAACCGCCCGGGCCTAAGCGCCACCGCCAGGCCGTCGGGGGCAGATGCGGCCTCGACGGTGCTCGCCCGGTCACCTCCTGGGCTCAGCAACCGGCTGCAGGAGGTGGTCAAAGGTGTGAAAAGCCGTCTGCCGCCTCGTCGTTGCGGGTGTCGAGCTGCCGCTCGAGTGCACGCTTCGCGACCTCCCGCCCGCCGAGACCGAAGGCCAGGGCCAGGCCGAACATCACGGCTCCGAAGGCGATAATGAACGCCGCCAGGACGATCGAGGTGGCGATCCGAAGCTGCTCCAGCGCCATCGCGAACGAGAGCACGAGGATGAGCAGCTTGACCACGAGGGCTATGAGGCGCGGCGAGGGCAAGCCGGCGTTGACGGCACTCAGGAGCGCAGCACGAGAGAGGAAGTTGGCGAGCAGGAAGCCGACGAGCAACACCAGCAACGCGGAGAGGACTCGGGGAAGGTAGAAGAAGAACTCAGCGATGAGCTGGTTGACGAAGCCCACGTGCAAGGCCGACAAGCCGGCCATGGCGAAGCTCGCGAATACCAGCCAGAACAGCCCTTTTCCCACGAGCGTCGAGGGCGGGGTGCGAATGTCGGCGCGATCGAGCACCTGGGTAATGCCGTTGCTGTCGCAAGCCCGGTCGAACCGAGCCACGCGCAGAAGGCGTGAGACGAGGGTCTTGAGCACCCAGCCGACGAGCAGCCCCAGCAGCAAGATCAGTATGGCTGCCAGCAACCCGGGCAGGAAGTGCAGCACCGTCTCGAAGAAAGCGTTGAGCGAGCCGATCAGCCGCTCGGTGAAGGTTGCTGTCATCGTCCACCTCCCGTCTCGTCCCACCGCTCGAGCAGGTACGGCTTCTCCCGCTCGAACTGCAGACACAGCTCCTCGAGGATCTGCTCCACCTCCTCGGCCCCCGACTCCCGAGTCTGCACGACGAAGGCGGCGGTGCGACCGAGGTAGAGCGGGGTGAGCGAGCGGAGCAGGTGCTCGCGGTTGAGCCGCCCGTGCTGGTGGGCCACTGCGAAGTCGTACATCGTCCTCACCCACAACGCCGGCGGAAACGCGAACTCCTCGTCCGAGGCTGCGGCGACCGCGGCGATCTCGCGCGCTGTCGCGGGATGCAGCGTGTGTTGCCAGATCTCCCCCAGCTCCCGAGCGCCGGTCCGAAAGCGCTCGAGCATGCGCGCGAGGTTGACCGGCACCGGCTCGAGCCCGACCGCGTACTCGAACCCGAACACCGGCACCGGGTGCGATGCCCGCACCTCGCGCCACCGTGCCGCATGAACTCCCATCAGCGACAGCACTGCGCCGGTTACCTGCATGAGCATGGCCGAGAGGTCAACGGACGGGTCCTTGGCGTCGTGGATCTTGGCCCCCAAAAACGACTGCCCGATCTTGTAGCCGCCGGTGATGGCGGTGGTCGTCATCCAGATGTCGATGCCGTAGCGTGCGACGTCGGACGACCACACGTCGTGGGTGAGGTAGTGTTCGGCTAGCCGCCCCGAAAACCCGAAATCGCCACCGATCGGCTGTCGTACCCGGGCGCCGTACAGCGCCCGCGTGAGCGGGTAGACGATCGAGTTGGTGATGGTCCCGTCGTACTTGTGCCGGTGGTACAGCGGCGCGATGAAGTCGAGCCCCTGCACGAGCACGGGCTCGAGGAGCAGCTCGATCCACTCCGGCGTGATCGACCGCAGGTCGGAGTCCACCACCGCGCAGGCTTTCGCCCCCGTCACGGCAGCCGCGGCGAACACCGTGCGCAGGGCGCTGCCCTTGCCGGGGATGCCGTGGTAGGGGGTGACGATGCGGTGGACGGCGCGCAGCGGGTGGGCAGCGAGGATCGTCTCGAACGAAGCGATCGACGCCTGCCGCACCACGTCCGGCGTGCCGTCCGTCGAGCCGCCGTCTGAGTTGACGAGCAACGCGCGCTGCTCGGGAAAGTGCCTGGCAAGCCCTCCCTGCACCGCCCGCACCACGTGCCCGATGGTGCGCGCGTTGTTGTAGCTCGGGATCCCCACCAGCACGTCCACCTGGCCCACGTCGGCGAGCTGTCGGCGAAGACTCTCGGGGAGAAACGACAGGTCGATCACCGCGGCCTCCCAGCCTCGGCGAGCAGCGCCAGCACCGCCAGCGCCCAGCCGCGTCCGTGCGGCGCGGGCGCCACCCGCGCTCCTGGCAGGGCAGCGCCCAGCCCGGCGTGCACACCGTGCGCCGAGGGGATGATCACGGCCACGTCGGCGGTGCTGAGCAGCTCCACGTCATTGGGTGCATCGCCGCACGCGACCACGGTTCCCGCACCCGGCACCGCGGCCAGAAGCGCCGGCACGACGTCGGCTTTGGCATGCCGTCCCTGCAGGTGCAGAAAGCGGTTGCCGCGAACCAGGGCGACCTCGGGCGGTGCGGCGGCTCGCAGCGCCTCATCCCACCTGCTGTCGACCGCGAGCGGCAACGTCGCCTGGCGACAACGCGCCCGCCCGAGCTTTGGCCCAGCCAGACCCGTGATCGCCGTGAGCTCGGTATCGCCGAGCTCCTCGAACGTACGGACCGGTGCTCCGGTCGCTGCTCGGAGCTGGTCGGCAACCCGGCGCAGGACGGCGATCGGCACCGCGGCGTGCGACAGCCGCGCGAGGCCGTCGCGGCCGAGCACACCGGCTCCGTTCTCGAACCCGGCTGGACCGAAAAGCCCGAGCTGGGCGAGCAACCAGCCGACCTCGGCCGCGGTCTTGGAGGTCACCGGCACCACCGACACGCCGGCCGCAGCGAGCGTGTCGAGCGCTACCCGGGCCTCGACGTCCAGACGGCCATCGGGCTCGAGCAACGTCCCATCGAGATCGGTGAGGATGGCGCGGACCCTCACGGCTCGAGCACTCCTCCGAGCTCGCGCACCGCCGCCAAGAGGCGGTCGCCGATACCCGGCATCGCTGAGAGGACGCGCGCCCAGTTGGGCATGGCGGGGGTGCCCAGGGGGTCCTGGACGAACTGCTCGCACCCTTCGGCGAACGCGTGCGTGAAGACATCGACGGCTTCCTCCTCGGCGTGGCGGTCGAAGGCAAGCCCGTTGAACACCGCGACCGCGAACGAGTCGGCCACGGCATCCTCGGCATAGCGCTGGAACGCCACCTGCAGCGCCTTGAAGCTGCCGGACGGAACGATCACACCGGCGGCGGCAAGCGTGCGCAAGAGGTGCTTGGTGATGTCGATCGCCATGCGGTGCAGGCTGCTGCCCGGGTTGTCGGGGGAAAGCGCCTGGTGCTTGTGGTCGAAGCGGTCGGCCACGTCCACCTGGCAGATCCGGCGTGGCGAGCGGTGGCGGAGCACCTCGAACAGCAGCCCTACCTCGAGCCCCCAGTCGGAGGGGATGCGCAGCCGCCGCAGCAGCGTCGCGTGGACCGCGAACTCCCCCGAGAGCGGGTAGCGGAACGAGTCGACGTACTCGAGGTAGGGATGGTGGCCCACGGTATTGAGCAGCGCCTGGAGGAGCGGGCGGACCATGAGCCGCGTCACCCGCCCGTGCAGGCGGTCGGAGTACCGGGCGTAGTAGCCCTTGGCATAGTCGAAGTCGAGCGCAGGGTGGAGGATCGGGTAGACGAGGTTGGTCAGCAGCGAGCGCTCGAACGTGACCACGTCGGCGTCCAGAAACGCCACCGCTTCGGCCCGCTCCTCGGCGATCACGGCTCCCAGGGCGACCCACACGGCTCGCCCTTTGCCGCGGGGCCCGAGGTTCAGCACTGCCATCTCGATCTCACGGATGATCGCCGCCACCGGCTCAGCGTCGTTCCACACCACCATCGTGCGCAGGCGCAAAGCGCGGAAGTACTCGAGCGCCCGCGCGTACCCGGCCGCATCGGCGCGGTCGAGCGAGATCACCGCCGTGTCGAGATACGGCGTGCCAGCGAGCCTCGCCACCATCCCGGCCAGGGCCGGCTGCTCGAGCTCCGAGACCAGGCACGGAATGATCAGCGCGAGGGGGGTGCGCCGGGCGTGCGTGACCAGCTCCTTCTCGCGCTGAGCTTCGTCGCGGGGTCGCAGGCGGGGGAAAGTGACGATGGTGCCGCTCTGCTTGAAGTCGCTCATGCCCCGTCTCCCCTGTCTGTTGTTGGGGTAGCTCCCCCAGGTACCATACCATGGGGGAACGGACGTCCGTGGAGAGCGATACCTTTCTCATCCTGCTCGGTGGCCTGCTCGTGCTGGCGTTTCTCGCCGAAGAGACGTTCGTTCGGCTGCGGCTGCCGCCCGTGCTGGTGCTCATCGGCTGCGGGCTGGTGCTCGGCCCGGGACTGCAGCTCCTGCCGGCCGAGCGCTTTTCGGAGGTGGCGCCGCATTTCGGCGCCCTGGCGTTCCTTCTCATCCTCTTCGAGGGCGGGCTCGAGCTCGAGCTGCAGCAGGTCCTGGGCCGCTGGAGAGCCGGGCTGCTGCTGGCCGTGGTGAGCTTCACCCTCGCCCTCGTCACCGTCGCCCTCGTAGCTGTCTGTTTCGGGCTGTCGGTGGCCCGGGCGCTGGTCCTTGGGATCGTGCTGGCACCGATCTCCGGGGCCATCGTCATCCCTCTCGCGGGCAAGCTCGGTCTGCACGAGGAGGTGCGCACCCTGATGGTGCTCGAGGCGGCGCTCGCGGACGTGCTCGGTGTGCTCGGCGTCGTTCTCGCCGGCCAGCTCGTGACCGGTGGCGGCTTTGCCGGCTTGCTCGCGCTCGGCTCGCTGCTGGCAGCGCTGTTTTCTGTTCTGCTCGCGGTGGTGCTCGGCCTCATCTGGCCACGGGTGCTGTGCCGCCTCGGTGACCGGCGGTTCCTGGACGTCCTCACCTTCGGCTTGGCGCTGGTCTTGTACGGTGTCGTGGAGCTTCCGGGAGCCTCCGGTGCCCTTGCCGTCCTCGTTTTCGGCCTTACCTTGGCCAACGAGCGGAGGTTGCTCCACCTGCTCCGCCTCGTCGACGAACCCACGGCCGGCGTCGTCCGCCAAGCGGTCCAGAGACTGCACGGGTTCATCGGTGAGCTGACGTTCCTGGTGCGGGCGTTCTTCTTCGTCTTCCTCGGCGTGGTGGTGCGGTTCGCTCGCCTGCCGATCGCGCAGTACGCTCAGGCCGTCCTAATACTCGGGGGCTTCCTGCTCGCCCGCCGGCTAGCCCTCAAGTTGCTGGGGTCGGGGGTCCTCCGAACGATCGATGCCGATGCCCGGCGGACGTTGCTCCTGGTCCAACCGCGGGGTTTGGTGAGTGCCGTGCTGGCCATCGAGGCGGCCCACCTCGGGCTCGACGCCGACGGCACGTTCCTCGGCTTGGCCTCGCTGCTCATCCTGGCGACGAATATCCTGCTGATGGTCGGTGTCCGCAACCGGCGTCAGCAAGCGTCAAGCGATACCGGGAGCTGACGACCGCACCAGTCGGCCGTCGCGGACCACGACCCGACCGGCCTTGATGACGTGGCGAACGAGGTTGACCCCGAAGTGGTACACGAGGTGCTTGGGGTCGGTGGCTTCGAGCACCACGAGGTCGGCCTGCTTGCCGACCTCGACCGAGCCGAGCCGGTCGGCTCGCCCGAGCGCGGCGGCGGCGTTGAGCGTCGCCGCCACCAGCGCCTCCTCGGCGTACAGCCCGGCCCCGAGGCAGGCGAGCGCCATGATCGCCGGCATCGACTCGGTGTGCGAGGAGCCTGGGTTGCAATCGGTGGCGAGCGCCACCGGGACGCCGGCCGCGACGAGCGTGCGCGCCGGAGCGAAGCGGTCGCGCAGAAAGAACGAGACGCCGGGCAGCACCACGGCCACGGTGCCGGCGGCTGCGAGGGCAGCGATCCCGGCCTGCGAGACGTGCAGCAGGTGCGAGGCCGAGGCCGCCCCGAGCTCGGCCGCGAGCTCGGCTCCGCCGAGGTTCGAGAGCTCGTCAGCGTGCAGGTGGATGCGCCACCCGTGGCGCGGCGCATCGGCGAGCAGGCGACGCGTCTGGTCAGGGGAGAACACTCCCTGCTCGCAGAAGACGTCGACGCCCTCGGCGAGGCCCGAGGCGGCGATCGCCGGGTGGATCGTCTCCACCACCAGACGCACGTAGCCCTCGTGATCGTGGCGCCACTCCGGCGGAACCTCGTGGGCCGGCATCGCCGTGGAGACGACCTCCACGCAGTGCTGCGCCGCGGCGCGTGCGAGGGCGGACAGCTGCTTGAGCTCATCTTGGAGGTTGAGGCCGTAGCCTGACTTGGCCTCGGTGGTTGCGGTACCCCACAGGAGCTGGCGGTCCAGCCGCTCGCTGGTGGCTGCGGCCAGCTCGTCCTCGCTGGCGGCCCGCGTCGCCGCCACCGTTGCGACGATCCCGCCGCCGGAGGCGGCAATCTGCGCGTAGGTTTCGCCTCGCAGGCGGCGGTCGAACTCGGCCTCGCGGTAGCCGGCGAACGGCAGGTGGGTGTGGGGGTCCACGAACGCCGGGATGACACAGCCACCTTCCGCATCCACGACCGTATTGGCGGGGCCGAATCTCCGGTCGTGCTCGGCTCGCTCACCGACGAACACAACGGTCGGGCCCTCGGCGCGCACCACCGCACGTGGATGCCGTGCTACCTCGCCTTGCCGGGAGCCGGACCGTGCCGCTCGGCCCTGCGGCGTCACCACCTGGGCGGCGTTGACGACGAGCAGGCTCACGAGGAGGCCTGCCCCTCGCGCACCCGCGGACGCATGAGCGCCACCGATGGGACCTGCACCTCCCGCTCCTCGGCTGCCTCGTCATCGCGTATGAACCCCTGCAGCAGCTCGATGACTTTCTTGACCTCGGCCCGCGCCGCACGCCGCCGGGAGCGGAGCTGGCCGATGATGAGCTCGAGGTTCTCCGCCCGGTGGATGGCGTCGTCGATGACCCGGTCCGCCAGTGCCTGCGCCTCGGAGACGATCCGCTGGGCCTCTGCCTCCGCCCGCCCGATGATTGCCTCGGCGGTGTGTTGAGCGGCCACCAGCGTCTCGTTGAGGGCGTTGGTGCGCTGGCGGTACTCCTCGACCTCGCCCGACAGGCGGGCTACCTGGGCCTTGAGCTCGCCGCGAACGCGAGCTTCCTCTTCGACCTGCTCGGCCAGTTGCGACAACAATGCGCGCACGGCATCGGAATCCATTCCCTTCCAACGCAAGGGAAACGATGCGCGTTGGATCTCCAGAGGGGTCATGCGGTTCATGTCAGACCTCCACTTCGTATCAGCTTACCACGAAGGCCGCAAGACTTTCGGGACGGCTGGACTGGGGCTTCGTCATCGAGTGGCTGCCGGCAGCCGGTCCAGCAGACGCAGCAGGCCGTCGAGAATGGTGGCCGGGTGGGGTGGACAGCCGGGGATGAAAAGGTCCACCGGCAGCGTCGCCGCGGCGCCGCCGGTGATCTCCTCGTGGCCCGCGAACGGCCCGCCGGCGATGGCGCAGGCGCCGACGGCGATGACGAGCTTGGGCGCCGGGGTGGCGTCGTACGTCTTCTGCAATGCCAGCTGCATGTTCCGCGGGACTGGCCCGGTCACCAGCAGGGCGTCGGCGTGGCGGGGCGAGGCGACGAGCTGAATGCCGAACCGTCCGAGGTCCCAGCCAATGGTCGAGAGCACGTTGACATCGGCCTCGCAGGCGTTGCACCCACCGGCGGAAACCTGACGAATCTTGAACGAGCGTCCGAGCAGCCGCCGCAGCCGGGTGTCGAGAGCTTCAGCCAGCTCGATCTCGCGTCCTCGTACAACCGTTGCCTTCCGGGTCCGGGTGGCCATCCGCCAGTCGCCGCTCCAGACGATCGCCCCGGTCGGGCAGGCCCGCGAGCAGGCGGCGCAGAATAGGCATCGTCCGAGATCGAGCGCGAGCCCGCCGTTTCGGGTCACAGCCGCGGTTGGACAGACCTCGCCACAGGCGTGGCAGTCGGCCGGGCAGCGGGAGGGGTCGAGATGCGGCCGCCCGAGGACGCGGTCGGGCAGGACCGGCGGCTGCTCGGGGTAGGGCATCGTGCGGTATCCCTGCCGCCAGCGCTCCCTGATCGCCCGGATCATCGGCTACCTCCACCGCTCCAGCGTCGACGGTCGAAGGCCCCGCACCTGTCCGGCCGGCGCTCGGCTCTCGGCGTCTGCCCTTGCGCGTCCTTCGTCATAGGTCGTGTCCACAGTACGAGAGGTTGAAGCTCTTGTTGCACAGTGGGAAGTCCGAGATCTGCTGGTTGCGTAGCGCCATCGCCAGACCCATCCAGTTGTGGAACGAGGGATCCACGACCTTGTAGGTGGCGATGCGGCCACCGGGGTCGGTTTGGACCAGGTGACAGACCTCGCCACGCCACCCCTCGACCATGGCGACCGCGATCCGATCCCCTCTCGGCGCCGGGCACCGTGTCGCCAGCCCTCCCGTAGGGAGCGCTGCCAGGAGGTCGCTCACGAGCACCGCGGAGCGCTGCACCTCGAGCCAGCGCACCCAGGCGCGGGCGAAGACGTCGCCGGTGTGCCAGGTCGATACCGGCACCTGGGCGAAACGGTACATCCCGACCGGTAACTCGGCGCGGACATCGCGCTCCAGCCCCGAGGCCCGTGCCGCCACGCCCACCAGACCGAGCTCGGTGGCGAGGGAGCTGGACACCGAGCCGGTACCCTCGAAGCGCACCAGGACCGAGGAGGACTCGAACAGCAGCTCCAGCGCCCCACGCACATCCTGGAGGATTTCCTGCAACCGGGCTCCGAGCTCGCTCGCTCGCTCGGGCTCGAGGTCGAAAGCCACGCCCCCGGGGCGCACGAGGTTGCGGCCGAAGCGGTTCCCGCACACCAAGGCGGTCAGGTTGAGGAGGTCCCCGCGCAGGCGGCCGCAAAACGACTGCGTCGGTAGAAACCCTACGTCACCGGCCAAGGCGCCGAGGTCGCCGACATGGTTGGCCAGCCGCTCGAGCTCGAGCGCGATCGCCCGAATCGCCTCGGCACGAGGTGGAGCCTGCCCGGCCCCGAGCGCCTCGAGCGCCACGCAGTGCGCCGTGGTGTGCGCCACCGTCGAGTCCCCAGCCAGCGTCTCGGCGAGGTGAATCGCGCGCCGGGGGTCAGCGGCGAGCAGCGCCCGCTCGACCCCTCGGTGCTGGTAGCCAAGGGCGATCTCGAGGTGCAGGACGTGCTCGCCGTGGCACTGGAAGCGGAAGTGCCCGGGCTCGATCACACCGGCGTGCACCGGCCCCACAGCCACCTCGTGGACCTCCTCCCCATCGACGCGGAAGAAGTCGGTGACGCAAGGAAGGATCGAATCGTCGACGGCCCGGCTCCAGGCATCGTGGCCGGGCCGGTACGAGCGGTGGAAGCGGACGGGCTTGAGCCAGGGGTGGCCATCCGGCACCACCCCCCACTGCTCGGCCAGCTCCCGCTCGAACATGTGCGCCGCCGGGCACGCAGGTGTGAGGGACGCGAAGCGCGCCCCGACCTCGGCGCGGCCGAGCGCGAGGGTGCCGTGCTCGGGACGGACCAGCACCACCAGCACCTCGAGGCGGTCGTTGACCGGCCGGCCGGCGAGGGCGGCGAGCCTGGCCCCACTGCCGATGTGCGTGCAGATCTCGGTGCACAGCTCGTCCCACCCGCAGCGAGGCACCTCGGACGACGGCAGGGAGAAGCCGTTGTGGAGCTCGGCCAAGCTCACACCCGCCACGGTCCACCTCCCACCACCTGCCCGGCGGACGCGATCAGCTCGGCGAGCCAGCGCGGCACCCACACGCCGAGCATCAGGGCCAACCCGAGCAGGATCAAAGGCGGCAGCACCGCCGACCACGCCTCCCGCCGCGCCGGCACGACGCCTTCACCCGGCTCGCCCTGGGCCATGCGCAGCATGATCCGTCCCATCCCAGCGAACACCGCTGCCAGCAGCCCGAGGTAGGCGGCGGCCACCCACCAGCGGCCGCCGTCGATAGCGCCCTTGAGCACTGCCAGCTCCGACAAGAACGTCCCGAACGGTGGCGAGCCGGTGATGGCGAACAGGCCGGCCACCCAAAGCACGCCCGACACCGGCAGGGCGCGCACCGCTCCCCGCACCGCCCGCGTCGACTTGCTGCGATAGGCGGCCAGGAGGTTGCCCGAGACGAGGAACAGCATCCCCTTGACCAACGAGTGGTTCACAGCCTGTAGCAAGGCGCCGAAGGTGGCGGCACCGCCGAGGCCCACGCCCAGCGCCACGATCCCCATGTGCTCGACCGAGGAGTAGGCCAGGAGCCGCTTGAAGTCGGTCTGCCGAATGACGAACACCGCGGCCCAGGCCATCGACACCAGCCCCAGGACCACCAGCAGGCGTTGCCCGAACGGTGCCAGGCCAGCGGCGGTGAGAAGCTGTTGGCTGCGCAGGATACCCAGCAATGCGCAGTTGAGCAGCGCCCCGGAAAGCAGCGCCGAGGCCACCGAAGGTGCCTCGGCGTGGGCATCCGGCAGCCAGGTGTGCAGCGGCGCCAACCCCATCTTGGTACCGTACCCTACGAGCAGCAGAATGAACCCGGCCTCGAGCCACCCGCGGTTCAGACGGGTCGCCTCGCTCATCAGGTCGGCGAGCAGCATGCTCGAACTCTCGCCACCCGGCCGCGCCGCCGAGACCGCGACGAAGAACGTGCCCAAAAGCGCGAGAGCGATCCCGACCGAACAGATGAGGATGTACTTCCACGTCGCCTCGAGCGAACGGTGGTGACGGTGGAAAGCGATCAACGGTGCGGAGGCCAGCGTCGTCGCCTCGATCGCGACCCACAAAAGCCCCATGTGCTGAGTCGAAGCGACGAGCGTCATGCAGGCGAGGAAGAGCAGCAGGCAGCCCACGAACCGCGCCTCGGGCGCGTCCGAGAACAGCTTGCCTTCTTCGAAGTCGCGGTGCGGTTGGTGGCCCTCGCGGTCGAGGTAGCCCAGGGCGTAAGCGCTCGCGACCGCAAAAAGAACGCTGGTGATCGACAGCAACAAAAGCCCCAAAGCATCGATGACCAGCCAGTCGCCCCACAAGGGGCGGGGCCGCCGAACCCACATCGCCGCCACCAGCGCGAGGTGCCCGCATGCCGTCCCCACGAGAACCCAGCGTCGTAGTCGGTCGCCGCGCACCACGAACGCCGCGAGACCGGCCAGGGTGGGGAGCGCGAGGGCGAGGAGGATGAGCACGATCAGTCCTTCAAGCTCGCCAGCCGGTCGGTGTCGATGTGGTCGAAGTCCTCGCGGATGTTGTGGACGATGATCCCCATCACCAGGATGGCCACGAAGACGTCGAGCAGCACCCCCAGCTCGACCGACAACGGGGCCTCGTGCGAGAGGGCGATACCGAACGTCACGATGCCGTTCTCGAGCACGAGATACCCCAAGACCTGGGTGATTGCCTTACGCCGCGCGACGATGAGAAACAGCCCCGTGAGGGTCGTGAACAGCGCCACCGGCACCAGCAGATGCGACGCGGCCGGTAGTGGCAGGGTGAGGCGTGACGATACCCACACCGTGAGCGCCAGCATGGCAAGCCCGAGCAGCACCGATGGCGTGTAGCCAACGTAGGGCTCCATCTCGCGGCGGATCTCGGCGCCCCGCAACGCTCTCGATAGCAGGCGTGGGAACACCACGCCCTTGAGCAGCACGCTCCCTCCGGCGAGCAGCACCGCGCGTGTCGGCGACCACCCGACCTGGACCAGCAGCGCCAGTATGCCCAGCAGCACACCCTGCACCGCCACCAGACGGATGCAGGTGACCAGCCGGCTGCCCCCCAGCAGCAAGAGGTTGACGAGCACCAGCGTCACCAAGATCGGGTCGATCTCCCAGCCCACGCTCACCTCACCAGCAGCACCGCCAGGGCCGCCATGACCGCGGCCCCCACCAGCAGTTGCGGAACCCGCACGAGGCGCAGCCGGGCCATCGTCGACTCGACCGCACCCACCCCCGCCGCAACGCAGAACGTACCGATCACCGTGGCAACGGCATCGAGCCACGGTGAGCCACACCGCACCGGCACCAGCACGCCGGCGAGCAGGGCCGAGAAGATCCACAGCTTGAGCGCTCCACCGTAGAGGACGAGCCCGAAGTCCGGGCCCGAATGGTCGAGGACCATCACCTCGTGGATCATCGTCAGCTCGAGGTGGGTGTTGGGGTCGTCGAACGGGATGCGAGCGTTCTCGCACAGCAGCACCACCGCCAGCGCTGCCGCCACCAGCACCGCCGCCGGCATCGACGGCTGCCACACCTGTTTCCATACCGCACCGACGGCGGCCGAAAGCGACTGCGCGTCGGTGGCCCGCACGAGCGCTCCCACCGCCAGCAGCATCGCTGGCTCGGCGAGGGCGGAGAAGGCGACCTCGCGGCTCGCCCCCATGCCCTCGAACGCCGACCCGGTATCGAGTGCCGCCAACACGATGCAGAAACGCGCCAGCGCCAGCAGGCCGAGAAGCAACAGGAAGTCGCCCGAGAACGCCACCGGTGCCCGGCTCCCGCCCAGCGGCAGCAGCGTGAGGCCAACGACCCCTGCGGCCACGCCGATAGCCGGCCCGACCCCGAACATCTCGCCAGTCGTGGTCGAAAAAACCGCACCCTTACGCAGCAGCTTGGCGATATCGCGATACGGTTGCAGGAGCGGTTGACCGCTGCGGCCGGCGAACAACGCCTTGACGCGGTTGATGATCCCCCCGAGCAGCGGGGCCAGGATCAGGCCGGCGAGCACACCCACGATCGAGGCGCTCACCATCCCCCCCCGAGCTGCCATACCAGCAGCGCCAGCAGGGCGAGTGCGAGGTACAGCACGTAAAGCTGCACGCGACCGTGCTGAAGGACGTGAAGACGCTGTGCGAGACGAGCGATGGCGGCAAAAAGTGGCCGCAAGAACCCGACCTCGACGACCTCCGGGGTTTCGGTGGCGAGCCGGGCCGTGCGAGGGAAGATGCCATGTGGCGGCGCGACGTCGTGGTGGGTGTGCAGCACGCCGCGAAACAGCTCGACCAGTGGCTGGGCGAACGAGGAGGCGGTGTACTGCATGCGCGGGGAGGGCGCGGCGTAGCCGCAGTCCCAGGTCGGGGACGCGCCCACCTCCCGTTCCCCCAGCACCGCCTTGCGCAGCCGGAGCAGCACCAGCACCAACACCCAGAAAAAGGCACCCAGCGCGCCGACAGCGGCCAGGATCCGCCCGACATCGCCGCCGAGTACGGGCTGTAGCTCCAGAAATGGCACCCTCACCAGCGTCGCCACAGCGGCGGTGAGGCCCGGTACCACCCAGGCGCCTCCCAGGCCGATGAGCGCGCACAGCGCCGCCAGCAGCACCATCACCCTGCGCATCGGCGGCGCCGGATCGTGGGCTGCCAGCGGTTGCCGCGGCTCACCCAGGAAGCTCACCCCGTAGGCCTTGGCAAAGCACGCCGCTGCCAGCCCGCCGATCAAGCCCAGCGCTGCGAGCACGGCGGCGGCGGGAGCGACCACCCCCGCGGTGCGCTCGCTGATACCGGCCAGCGCCGCCAGGAAGATCAGCAGCTCGGAGACGAATCCGTTCAGCGGCGGGAGACCCGAGATGGCCGCCGACCCGACCAGGAACGTCCGGGCGGTGACGGGCATCCGCCGTCCCAACCCGGCGAGCTGGTCGAGGTCCCTCGTGCCCGTCGCCGCGACCACGGCACCCGCTCCGAAGAACAGCAGGCTCTTGAAGATAGCGTGGTTGACCACGTGCAGGAGGGCGCCGGCGAACCCCAGGGCTGCCATCACCGGGAGGTTGCTCGCCAGGCCCAGCGTACCCAGGCCGAGACCGAGCGCGATGAGGCCCAGGTTTTCCACGCTGTGGTAGGCGAGCAACCGCTTGAGGTCGTGCTGTGCGAGGGCGAACAGCACGCCGCCGACACCCGAGACGGCGCCGACGCCCACCAGCACCCATCCCCACCAGACCGCTGGCGGCCCGAGCAGCGGCAGCACCCGCAGCAGCCCATAGACGCCCATCTTCAGCATCACCCCCGACATCACCGCCGAGACGTGTGACGGCGCCGCCGGATGGGCTTGCGGCAGCCACACGTGCAGCGGCCAGAACCCGGCCTTGGTCCCGAAGCCGACCAGCGCCAGCACGAACGCGACGCTGGCGAGTGGTGTCGGCCGGACAACCTGGGCCTCCAGGCTCAGCGGCCCGCCTTCAGCTATCAGCAGGAACATCGCGAGCAAAAAGGCGGTCCCGATATGTGTCGCCAGCAGGTACGTCCACCCCGCCTCGCGCACCTCCTCCGTGCGGTCGTCGAAGGTCACGAGAAAGAACGAGGCCAGCGACATCACCTCCCAGGCCACGAGGAACAGCACCCCATCGCGCGCGGTGACCACCACGAGCATGCTGGCCAGCAGCAGGTTGTACATGCACCAGGGCACGCCCAACCTCCGCCCCGGCGCGGTTCGGGTCAGATAGGGCACCCCGTACACGGCCCCCAGCGCGCCGATCGTGACGATGATCAGGAGGAAAACACCCGTGAGCGCGTCGATGCCGAGCGAGAACGTGCCCAGCGGCACCGACCAGACGCGCTTGATCCCAGGTAGAGACGCACCCAGCATCGCCCGCAGTGCCGGCCCCACGACCAGCGTCGCCGCGCCGACCGCACCGGCTGCGGTGACCGTGCCGGCTCGAGTGCCGCAGCGCACCGGCAGGGCAGCTACCCCGGTTGCCACGAGCACTCCGATCGCGAGCAGGACCAGGGTCATCGGCCGCCTTTCCCGACGCTCACGTTCCCAACCCCGATTCGACCCGCCGGACCTCGTCGAGGATCGCCGCCGCGTCAGCCCGCCGGGCGATCGCCGCCTTGCATCCCGGGTCGCGCAGCACGTAGGCCAGGCGCGAGAGCAGGTGCAGGTGCATCTTCGGCGTCGAGCTGATGAGCGAGAACAGGGCCACCACGGGCTTGCCGTCCAGGGCGCTGAAATCTACCGGCCGGCGCAGGAAGCAGAGCGTCACCAGCGGGTGGTCGACGTGCAGCACGATCGGGTTCCGCGGATGGGGGATGGCGATCCCGTCGCCGATCCCGGTCGAGCCCAACGCCTCGCGGGCGAGCAGCACCGAGTACAGGAGCTGGCGATCCGCCTGTGCCGGCAGCGGCATTGCCGCCACGAGGTGGTGCAGCACCGAGGCGGTGTCGTCCCCCGGCAGGTCGTGCACGACCCCACCCGCCGCCAGCGCGGCTGAAAGCGTCGGCAACGCCGCCGCCGGTGGCGCGAACAGCTCCGTCGCCACCGCCAGCCCCTGCGCGTTCGCCCAGGCGAGCAGCTCGGCCCGGTGGACGCGCAGCCCACCGTCCACCTGCTGGGCGGGCAGCCCCTGCCTGTCCACCAGCTCGAAGACGGCGTCCTCACCGATCGCCAGCGCCCGCGCCACGTCCTTGACCGTCAGCTCCAATCGCGTATCCCACGCCCACAGGGGGCGCCGCACGCTAGCCCGGTGGGCGGCTCCCCGTCAAGCGAGTGGGCTCACCGGCTGCCGAGCCGGCGGCGCGGGGCGGTGGGCGGGCGGGCCGGTTCGCAGTGGGCGTTTCCCATCACCGCGGCCTCGGACCAGGCGGTGCCCGTGCCCCCGGGGAGCGTCACCTCGTGGTGGACGGCGGCGACACCCTGGATCGTCGTGGGTGTTGCCGGGCCGGGCGAGGGGTCCTCGACGAACCCACGGTACGACGGCGGCAGCAGCAGGAGAATCCACCCCGACCGCCCCGGGAGGTCGAAGTTGGCGGCATCGAACGACACGAGCTGGGTGCGGAACGGGAAGAGGTTGGGATCGACGTCGGCGTCGCCGCACGGCGAGGTCGGGCAGTCCACGTCCCGCGTCAGCACGTGCTCGTCCTCGTCCCACGCGTAGTACATGTAGCTGCCGCAGTCGCGCACGCCGTCGGCCGCAGCCAGCTCGGTGGTGGTCTTCCAGAGCATCAGCGCCGAGCGGCGGGCGAAGCGGGCGGTAGCTTCTGTCTCGTTGGCATAGCGGGCGGCGAAGGCGGTGGGCAGCGGCTCGCGGCGGTCCTCGACGCCGGTCGTGGCTTCGTAGGGACCCGGGTGTGCCGCGGCCCACTCCGGGCTCGGGCCGGCCTGCACGTGCACCGCCGGCATCGACCCGAGCATGACCGGCCCGAACCCGGAGTGAGCCTCTCCGAGGTAGAGCACGTCGCCGATGAGGACGTTGCGGTCGTCGAGCGTGTACTCGATATACTCGCCAATGGCGGGGTTGAGCGCGGTGCACGTCTTCACCACGTCCACCGTGGCGTAGAAAAAGAGCGGGTTGGCGGTGAGCGTGGAGAGCCAGCTCATGCTGTGGCGCGTGGCCGGTATCTCCCCGCACCCCCGATGGACGCGGGCGTGCAAGGGGGCGCTTAGCGTCTCGACCACCGTCGCGGCGACCGCGAGCCCCGCCGCGTCGCCGTACGGCATCGCGCATCCCTCGCCGGGGGTGGTCGAGGTCGTCTCCGGCGTGGCGAGCCCGCGTGGCCACGGCACGAGGAAGGGCGCCTTGCCGACACACAGGGCGTTGAACGAGCGGCCGTCGGGCCCCCACTCGAACGGGGTGCGGCGGAAGGGGAACGTGTCCGTGTTGGGGGGGGCCGCATTAGCGCGCGAGGTGTCGAAGCGCGACCAGTGGCCCGAAAGCACGTCGCGGAAGTCGACCGTCCACATGTCGAAGCCGGAGAGCACCTCGGTGAGGGCGAGCGCCGGCACACCGTCGGCGCTCCACACGGTGAGCTGGATGAGCGCCGCCTCGGCGGCGGTGTTGGTCACGCGCAGGACGGTCGTGGCGCCCGAGGGGTCGGGTTCGTCGCCGCTCATCTCCACCGCCACGTACGGGACGAGCAGCGTCGCCGCGGGCTCGATATCGAGGGCGCAGGGCTCGGCCGCAAGCAGAGCCGGGAGCAGGAGCGCCGGAAGGGAGACAAGGCATCTCATCGCGCACCTCCCGGCTGGCAGTGCGCGTTGCCCACGACGGCGGCCTCCACCCAGGAGGCACCGGCATTTCCTCCAGCCCGCACCACCGTCCGCACGGCCACCGCGGCCTGATAGCGTGGGTACCTCTCGTTGGCGCCAGGCGTCGGGTCTTGGGTGAACCCGGCGTACGACGGTGGCAGGATGAGCATCATCCAACCCGCTACGGCCGGGAGGTCGAAGCTTGCCGGGGTCAAAGGGACTCGTTGCGCCACGAACGGCATCTCGTTGGGGTCGATGTCCCCTCCGCAGCAGGGCGAAACGGGGCACATTATTCCGCGCGTGATGACGTGCTCGTCCTCGTCCCAGGCGTAGTACATGTACGCGCCGCAGTCCATGACGTCCTCGCGTGGGTCGACGAGCGGGCCGAACGCATCGAGCTCCCAGAACGGCTTCCACACCACGAGCTGCGAGGTCTCCGAACGGTCGTAGTCGTTGACGTAGTGAAACGCGAACGCTGTCCCGAGCGGCTCCCGCCGGTCCTCGAGCCCGGTGCTTGCCTCGAACGGCCCGATCGCCGCGAGCTGCGCCGGTGTGTGCGCGGCCTCCAAATGCACCGCTGGCCCGAGCTCGAGCGTCCCTGCGGACGGGTCGACAAACTCCACCTCGCCGAGCAGCACGTTGCGGTCCGCGGCGACCAGCCCGGCGTGCCCCGCGTCGGCCGGCGTCAACGAGCTGCACGTCCGCACCACGTGGACGGTGGCGTAGAAAAACAGCGGGTTGCCGGTCAGGTCGGCGAGCCAGTCGTTGACGTAGCGGACCACGATTCGACCCCAAGGCGATTCGGGGCAGCCGGCGTGGGTGCGCTTAAACAGCGGGTCCTGGAGCTTCTCGACGAGCAGCGGCGCGTACATCAGCCCCGTCGTGTCGCCGTACGGTACCCCGCACCCACCGCCGTCGAGCTCGCTGGTCGCCTGCGGGGCCGGAAGCCCGCGCGACCACGGGGCGGTGTAAGGCGCCCGCACCGGGCCGGTCGGCGGGGCGCTCGAGCGCCCGTCCGGCCCCCACTCGAACGGCGTCCGCTTGAGGTCCGCCGTCTCGGTGTTGGGAAACGCGGCCGCCGAGAGGCTGGTATCGAACCGTGACCAGCGGCCCTCGAGCACGTCGGCGAAGTCGACGGTCCACATGTCGAAACCCGAGAGCGCCGCGTGGATGACCACCGCGGGCTCGCCGAGCACGTCCCAGACGATGAGCTGCACGAGCGTCGCCTCGGGGGCGGTGTTGGTGACCCGCAGGATCGTGGTCGTGCCGTTGCGGTCCGGCAGCGCGCCGTCCATGCTCACCTCGACGTAGGGGACCAGCAGCGTCGCCGCTGGCACCACGTCCCGGGCGCAAAACACCGCCAGGGCAGGAGCCGCGACCAGCGAGAGGAGAGGAGGAATCACCCATCGTCGCATCGGAGCCTCCCGGCGCGGCGACAGCCAGCTCGGTGTCCCACCTCGAACCATCGCCGGTGCCGATGCTCACATTAGGCGACCGAGTCTTCCGAATGTCAATCGGCTGGAGTCATCGGCGGGTGAGCGGCGTCATCCGCCGCGCTCACCGAACAGCGCGCGGCCGACCCGCACCCAGTCGGCGCCTTCCTCGATCGCCACCTCGAAGTCCTCGCTCATCCCCATGGAGAGCTCGAGCTGGTCGAGCCCGAGGCGGGGTGCGAGCCGCTTCGCCAGCTCCCGCAGCCGGACGAAGTGGGGGCGGGAGCGCTCGGGGTTGGGGTCGTAGGGCGGGATGCACATGAGCCCGCCGAGGCGCAGGTGCGGGCAGCGCGCGAGCACGTGCCCGGCGAGCGCCTCCGCCCCCTCGGGCAGCACGCCGCTTTTCTGCGGCTCCTCACCGATGTTGACCTCGATGAACACGGGCAGGATGCGGTTTTCCGGGGCGAGGAGGAGCTCGAGCCGGTCGGCGATCTCGATCCGGTCCACCGATTCGACGAGGTCGAAGGTGTCGAGTGCCAACCGCGCCTTGTTGCGCTGCAGCGGCCCGACGAGGTGCCAGGGCGTGCCCCGGGGCACGTGCCGGCGCTTGACCGCCGCCTCCTGGACGCGATTCTCGCCGATGGCGTCCACCCCGAGCGCGACGACCGCTGCCACCACCTCACCGGGGTGCGTCTTGGACACCGCTACGAGCCGCGCACTCCCCGCCGGCCGCCCGGCCCGGCGGCATGCCGCCGCCATCCGCTCCCGCACCGCGGCGAGGTTCTGCTCGAGGGTCACCGACGGTCCCCCACCCACCGGGTCGAGAGTCGAAGGCTGAAAGCTGAGGGTCGGGGCGCGGTCTTTGGTCTGCCGCTCGGGTGCGCCGTGCCGCACCTCATGGTTGTACGCCGGCCGGGACCGGCAAGGTCGAGGCCCGGGTGTCGATCGCCTGGTTGGCGAGGCGGTCGGCGTCACCGTTGGCTTCGCGTCGCACGTGCCGGATCGTGAAGCGGACGAACTGCGCCGAAAGCTCCCTGGCACGACGGTACAGCGGCTGGAGGTGCGGTGCTTTGACGCGGTACTGGCCATGCAACTGCTTGACCAGGAGCTCCGAGTCGGTTTGGATTCGCAGCTCGGACACGCCGAGCACCAGCGCCCGCTCCTGCGCTGCGAGCAAGCCGGCGTACTCGGCGACGTTGTTCGTGGTCCGCCCCAGGTAAACCGTATGCTCCTCGTGGGTGCCGGTGGAGAGTGTCAGGACCACCCCGCATCCGGCCTCGCCGGGGTTGCCGCGGGAACCGCCATCGATGGCCGCAACGGCAGTGAGCCGAGCGGTCATGGTAGCCGAGGGAGCTGGTCCGGGTCGTAGAGCAGGCGTCGGCAGGAGTCGCAGTACTGCAGCTCCTGCATCGCTCGCACGAGCTGGACGAGTGATGGCCGCAGGTCAGCGTGGCAGAACGAGCACGCGTGGCCGTCGAGCGGCACCACGGCGTAGGGTTTGCGAGAGGCCCACAGCTTCTTGAACTGGGTCATCGCCGGCTCACCGAGCTCACGCTGCCACCGCCGCAGCTCGCGCTCTGTCTTGGCGAGCTCGGCCTCGCCGGTCTTGCGGGCCTCGGCCCACGCCGCCTCTGCCTGCTGGCGCTCGGCGCGCTCGTCGGGGCTTTCGATCTCGAGCTCGGTCAGCTTGAGCTCGATCTCGTCGAGCTTGCGTCTGACCTCGGTGAGGCGGTCCTTCTTGGGGGCCAGCCGCGCCTCGACGTGGTCGAGCGCCGAAACCACGGCGGTGAGCTGGCGCATGTTGGTGACCTGGGCTTTCTGGCGCCGGAAGTGCTCGCGCTCCTCACCGAGGGCTTTGAGCTCCTGCTCGAGCGCCGTCTGCTCGGCCCCGAGCGCGTCGCGGTCCTTCTCGAGCGTCTGCTGCATGCCCTGCCGCTCGGAGAAGCGGGCGCGGAGCCGGGCCAGCTCCTCGGGCGGGGCATCGCGCTGACGGACGAGGGCTGCCCGCCGGGTCAGCAACTGCTGCAACGCCACGAAGCCGGCCAGATTGTGCCGAGCTGTCACCGCACGCCTCCTTCAAGGACCCGGTGCCGACGCACCCATCGTCGGCTGCCCCACAGCACGTCACGACTGGTGGGTCCACCAGGATTCGAACCTGGGACCAACCGGTTATGAGCCGGCAGCTCTAACCGCTGAGCTATGGACCCAGCGGCGCGAATTCTACCACCACCCACCCGGTCAGGAGCTGACGGTCGAGTGTCAAGAGCCGAGAGCCACAGCCAGCCCCGACCCTCCCGGGAAACGGGGGCCACTCTCGACTTTCGACAGAGCGGTGAGGGGTCAGCCGATCATGTCGAGGTACGGCTTGAGCAGGCGAGCCCGCGTCGGGTGACGGAGCTTGCGCAGCGCCTTCGACTCGATCTGGCGGATGCGCTCGCGCGTGACGTTGAACGCCTTGCCGACCTCCTCGAGCGTGTGCTCGGTGCCATCGCCGATCCCGAACCGCCGCCGCAACACCTCGGCTTCGCGCGGGGTGAGCGTGCGCAGGACGTTGTCGGCCTGGTTCTTGAGCGAGGCGGCGATCACCGCGTCGATCGGAGAGATGGCCGAGCGGTCCTCCACGAAGTCGCCGAGGTGGGAGTCCTCCTCCTCGCCGATGGGCGTCTCGAGGCTGATCGGTTCTTGGGCGATCTTCATGATCTTGCGCACCTTGGCGACCGGGATCTCCATCTTCTCGGCCACTTCCTCGGCGGTCGGCTCGCGCCCCAGCTCCTGCACGAGCTGGCGCTGCGTGCGGGTGAGCTTGTTGATCGTCTCGATCATGTGCACCGGGATGCGGATGGTGCGCGCCTGATCGGCAATCGCCCGGGTGATGGCCTGGCGGATCCACCACGTGGCGTACGTGGAGAACTTGTACCCGCGCCGGTACTCGAACTTGTCCACCGCCTTCATGAGGCCGATGTTGCCCTCCTGGATGAGATCCAGGAACTGGAGCCCGCGGTTGGTGTACTTCTTGGCGATCGAGACCACCAAGCGGAGGTTGGCGACGATCAGCTCCTGCTTGGCGTCGTCGGTCATCTCCTCACCTAGACGTACCTCGGTGATGACGCGCTTGAGCTCGTCGAAGGGGATGCCGAAGCGCTCCTCGATGGCGTCGAGCTCAGCTTTGTAGCGGCGCACGCGGTCCTCGTAGTAGGCCCGGCGCTCGGCGTTGCGCTCGGTCTTCAGCTTCGCCTCATCCTTGCGGATGGTCTGGATGGGGATCGAGAACTGCCGCTCCACCTCGCCGAGAAAGCGCAGCAGCCGGTTGCGCGTTGCCGTGGTGAAGTCGGTGGAGCGCACCATGACCGAGATTTCGCCGGCAATGGCATCGATCTGGGTCAGCAGCTCGTCGGCCCTGCGGGTGCCCTTCTTGCAGCGCCGCAGCCGCTCCTTGAGGTCCCTGGAGGTGCCGTCGAGGCCACCGATGCGGCCGAAGACCTGGAGCGACTCGGCAACCCGCGCCCATCCCCGGTCGTCGAGGTTGGCCTGCAGCCCCGCGAGAATGTCGCGGTGCAGGCGGCGGTCGCGGCGCGCCATCTCGTTGGCGCGCAGAAACAGCTCGAGCACCCGCGGGCTCGAGGCCAGGGCGCAGAACACTTGCGCCTCGCCGAGCTCGATGCGCCGGGCGATCGCCACCTCGCCGTTGCGGTCGAGGAGCTTGACCGTACCCATCTCCCGCAGGTACATGCGCACCGGGTCGTTGGTCTTCTCGAGCAGGGCCGGATCCACGATCACCGGGCCGCCCACCGCCTCCGGCGTGTCCTGACGCTCTGGCGCCCCCTCCTCCTCGCCGCTCGCCAACTTCTCGGGGCTATCGATGACCTCGATGTCGGTCTCGGTGAAGCGCAGGTAGATCTCATCGAGCTCCTCGGGGTTGGGGGCCACCTCATCGGGCAGCACCTCGAGGATCTCGTCCATGAGCACATATCCGCGCTCACGGCCGAGGTTGAGCAGCCGAGCGAGCTCGGTGTACTTCTCCTCCACCGTCATCGCCGCCGTCTCGCGGGGCACGGGAGCGACAGCCTGCACGGTCATCCCGGGGTTGTCCTTCTGCTCAGCAGAAGCCATTCCTGCAGCAGTTGCTGGAGCGTCTCGTGGTCCTTTTGTCGTTCGGCCCGTGCGATCTCGCTGTTGAGATGAGCGAGCTTTTTCTTTCGCTGTTTCTCCCAAAGTCCCCTCAATATGAGCTGGAGGTCATCCGCGGAGGTCTCCGGAGCCTCGTGCTCGAGTGCGGCCAGTAGGTGGCGCGCATCACGTTCGTCAATGTCGGACCAGAGGTCGGAAATTTCAAGTGTACGTCCCTCGCCGGCCGCCTTCTGCAGTGAACGGACGATCGTCCGCGCGAGCGGGTGGTCGAGGGCGTCGAGCGGTATCTCCCGCACGGTCTCGGCACGGCGTGCAGCTGGCAGATCCACGAGCACGCCGCGGAGGATCGCCATCTCCCCGGCCGGTGGTCGGTCGGCGCCCTCGGCGCGGCCGGCCACGATGCGGGGTGTCTCGACCTCGCCGAGCTGCTCCACGGGGACGCCCGCGGCCCGTGCCAGCTCTTCGCGCATGGCGAATCGCCGCACCGGATCGCGGCAGGCATCGACGATCTCCAGGCTGCCCCGCAGTGCTGCTCGCCGGTCCTCCCGCGACGGCCCCATCTCGTTGATGAGGAAGTCGCTTTCGGCCAACGCCGCGGCCAGCCGCCGGGCCATCCCCTCGCCACCCTCGCTCCGTACGATGTCATCGGGGTCCTGATCGGGTGGGAGTAGGAGCACCCTCACCTCGAGGTCGAACGACAGGAGGGTGCGGAGTGCCCCCAGCGCCGCCTTGCGTCCCGGCGCGTCGCCGTCGAAGCACACCACCACCCGGCGCACGCGGCGCGCGAGCTCCCGCGCGTGGTGCTCGCTGAGCGCCGTGCCGAGCGTCGCCACCGTCTCCCCGAACCCGGCGGCGTGAAGAGCGATGCAGTCGAAGTACCCCTCCACCACGAGGCAGCGCTCGGCTGTGGCGAAAGCACGCGTGGCCCGGTCGAGGGCGAACAGCGTCTGGTTCTTGGTGAACAGCGGCGTCTCGGGTGAGTTGAGGTACTTCGCCGGGTCGTCCCCCAAGGTCCGGCCGCCGTACGCGATGAGCGAGCCGCGGAGGGAGCGGATGGGGATCATCACGCGGTCACGAAAGCGGTCCCACAGGCGGCCGTCATCGCCCTGGACCGCGAGGCCGGCGGCGATCAGCGTGCGTTCGGCGAGCTTGCCGCGCAGGGTGTCGGTGAGCGCGCGCCAGTCGGGACGTGCGAACCCGAGGCCGAACTCGAGCACCGTCTGCGGCGATACCCCGCGGCGCTCGAGAAACGCCCGCGGCCGGTCCTCGTGTACCTGGCGCGAGAACACGACCTGGGCGGCTTCCAGCGCCGCCGTCGCCTCCTCCTGCTCGTCGCGCCGGCGGCGCGCTTCGGGCGAGGCGAGCGGCAAGCTGACGCCGAAACGATCGGCCAGCCGCTCCACCGCCTCGGCGAACGAGAGCCGCTCCGTTTCCATGACGAAGTCGATGACGTCCCCGCCTTTTTTGCAGCCGAAGCAGTAGTAGGTGCCCTTGTCGCGCGAGACGTTGAACGACGGCGTCTTCTCGCCGTGGAACGGGCACAGCCCGAGCCAGTTGCGACCGCGGTGGCGGAGCGTGATGACCTCGCCGATGACGGCGACGATGTCGGCCGCCTCGCGCACCTGCGCCACGACCACGCGGTTGAGGTCGTACAGGCTCATCGCAGCCTACCGTCGCTCCACGGTCATTCGAGCGCCGCCTCGGTGACGCCGGTGCCGCCGCGGCTCTGCGGTGGGTGGGCGAAGTGCGACACGGCCGGGTGAGCCCGCAGCTCCTGCTGGACCATGCGGCGCAAGGTGCCGGTGCCGTGGCCGTGGACGATCCGCACGGCCCGCTGGCCGGTCACCAAGGCGTGGTCGAGGAAGCGTTCGAGCGCTTCCCGTGCCTCCTCCTGCGTGAGGCCGATGAGCTTGAGCTCGGTCGGGGTGGTGGTTTCGTCGGCTGCCACCGAGGTCGCCACGTGCGCTCGTACCTTGGTCGGGACGAGCTGGCACGCGCCGGCCTCGACCCACAGCCGCTTCGCGCCGACCTGGATCTCGACCCGGTCACCGACGATCTTGTTGACGACTCCTTCCATGCCCCCGACCCGCACCGCGGCCCCGGGTTCGAGGCTCGGTGGGGGGGCCGACGGGCCGCCCTGGCTGTCCTCCAGGTGCAACGCCTGGTAGCGGATTGTGGCGAGCTTCCGGCGTCCCGGCAGCTCGCCGCGCTCGCGGGCGGCCGCGAGTTCGGCGAGTGCGGCTTGCAGGCGTTGGGCGGCCCGAGCACGCAGCCGCTCCCGCTCTTCGGTCAGGTCTTGCCTTGCCTTTTCGCGCTCGGCCAGCCACGCGGCGCGGGCTTCGGAAGCCCGCCGCTCGGCGGCTCGCGCCTCGGCCTGCAGTGCCCCGAGCGCCTCCTGCTCGGTGCGCAGCCGGTCGCGCTCGTGCCCGAGCTCGGCAAGATACGTGTCGATGGCCAAAAAGCTCTGTGACAACAGCTCCTTCGCGCGCCCGACGAGATCGGGAGGAACGCCGCTGGCGGCGGCGATGGCCAGCCCCCGCGAGCGTCCGGGTACACCGAGCGTGAGGCGGAACGTGGGTCGGCCGGTGAGCTCGTCGAACCCCATCGCGGCGTTGGCGGTGCCGGGGATTCCCTCGAGGTGCGCCGCGACGGTGAGCAGGTGCGCGGTGGCTACGACCCAGCAGCGGCGCCGCCCCAGCTCCTCGAGCAGTGCTGCGGCCAGCGCCGCCCCCTCTTCGGGGTCGGTGCCCGACCCCAGCTCGTCGTAGAGCACCAGCGTGCTCTCGTCGGCGGTGCGCAGCAGCTCGGCCGTGGCACGCATGGCGCCGGTGAACGTCGAGAGGTCCGAGAGCAGGTTCTGCTCGTCACCGATATGGCACCAGAGGCCCGACAGGGGTGGCAGCGCGCTCCCCTCCTCGGCCAACAGCGGGATGCCGGCCTGGGCCATCAGGGCGCACAGACCGACGGTCTTGAGAGCCACCGTCTTGCCGCCGGCGTTGGGGCCGGACACCATCACCAACCGCGCCCCCTCCGGGAACCGCAGGTCGAGCGGCACGATCGGCCGCGTGCTGCCGGCCTCCCCGAGCACGCGGTCGCGCAGGGGGGCGAGGGCCGGGTCGAGGAGGGGGTGGCGAGCCCCGACGAGCTGTACCGTGGTCCCGATGCCGGGCGGCACCAGCACCGCCCCCGTAGCCTGCCCGAACAGCACCCGGGCCTGGAAAGCGTCGAGCTCGGCCAGCACGTCGGCGGCGTGTACCAGCTCCAGCCGGTGGCGGGCGAACAACGCCGCCACCTCGGCCAGCGCCTGCTCCTCCGCCTGGCGGGCGAGCGCGATCGCCTCGGCCAAGGCGTTGTTGAGCTCCACCACAGCGAACGGCTCGATGAACACGGTGGCGGCAGTGGCCGACACATCCAGCACCAAACCAGGCACAGCCTGCCGTGCATGCACCGGTACCGGCAGGCAGTAGCGTTCCCGGCGGAGCGTGAACGGGGCTTGCAGGACGCGGTGCTGGCGACGGACCTCCTCGAGCGCGGCGATGATCGCGTGCCGGTGTCGCTCGCGCCCGGCCCGTGCCTGGGCGAGTGCCGGGCTGGCGCTGTCGAGCACCTCGCCATCGGGTCCGAGACGCTGGTCGCAGTACGCCAACAGGTGCTCGACCGGCGGCAGCTCGCTGGCGAGCCGGGCGAGCTCGGGGCCGCAGTCAGCAGCCAAAAGCACGACGCGGTTCTCGGCGATTCGCCGCAGCAGACTCACGAGGTAGGCGAGGGCCGGCCCATCGGTGGCGGCGAGCGAGCCACCATTCAGCTCGCTCGCTGCGTCGAGCCCCGAAAAGGCGAGGGTGACGCCTCGATTGACCAGCGCCCAAACGTCGGAGCACAAAGAAAAAGCGCGCGACCCATCGGCCGTGTCGAAACGGGGCCGGGTCGCGCGCACCATCGCGCTGCCGCGCTGGCTGCGGCCAAACGCCGCGACCAGCGCCAACACCCGATCGAACTCCAGTGCGGCTGTGCTCAAGTGTAGGTTTCGTCGGGCCTTACAGCAAACCCGCTCGGCGTTGTTGGGCCAGCTTCCGGAGGAGCTTCTTACGCGCCTGTATGAGCTTGCGCTTGCGCTTCACGGACGGCTTCTCGTAGTGCTGCCGTTTCTTGATCTCGGAGAGAATGCCTGCTTTCTCGCACTTCCGCTTGAAGCGCCTGAGTGCTTGCTCGAACGACTCGTTGTCCCGAACGTGCACCATCGTCGGCATTGCGCGTCTTCACCTCCCTCCCCGCGCTGCCAATCGCCGGTCCTGGGCGGGGCCGGCCGCGCGTCCCAGAAGGGGAAGAACGATAACAAACTGCCCACCACCCGGTCAACCAACCCGCCCGTCATCTGGGAAGGTCAGCCCGGTACAATGAGTTCCTTGACAGCCCCGTTTCGCGGCCCGCATAATGAGAACCTGTACTGTGTGTTTGGGGAGGAGTCATGGAAGATCCTCAGGTGCTGCTCGCAGAACTCAAGGACTCCCGCGACCATGCCGTGGCGCTCGTGCGCGCCAAGCTCGAGGCCGTGGCGAGTCAGGTCCAGGAGCTGGCCAACCGCACCGTGGGAGAGCTACAGCTCGTGCTTCCTCCCGATCTCGAGGTGCTGTTCCCACTCGCTCCGGTCGCCCCCAGGTTGGAGGCGCTGGCAGCTCCCCCGCCTCCTCCCCCGCCGGCCCCGGTCGAGCCGCGAGTTCTCGATCTCGCCACCCTGCGGGCCCTGGACGGCGGCAAGGCGCAGTCCGAGGTTCTCCAGGAGCTGCTCCGCCAGCTCGGCCATTTTTCCGGCCCACGTGCCATCGTCGTCTTCCGCGACGGGCAGGCGGCTGGCTGGGCCGGCGCCGGCTTCGTGGGGGCCGATCCCGTCCGCACCTGGCGTGGCGCCATCAACGAGTCGCCGGTGCTGGCCAAGGTGAGCGAGGGGACCCCGGTGCTCATCACCGTCGCGAGCGACGCGCTTCTCGGTGAATGGTTCGCGTCTCACAGTGGCAGGCTTCTGGCCGTGCCGATGCTGTTACGGGCCAGGGTGGTCGGCGCGCTGCTGGCGGTCGAGGGCGAAGAGGGTCTCAACGCCGTGGTGGTGCAGCAGCTCACCTTCCTCGTCGGGCTGCTGCTCGAGACGCTGTCGGTGCGTGCCGGCGTCGCCTCGGCGACGCTCGCCGAGCCGCTCGACCTCACCGCCCCAATGGAGATCCCGGCGGCAGCGGACGTCGAAGCCAAGGAGGTCGTGTTCGGCGGCCCCGAGGAGGAGCTCGTCGATGCAGGACAGGCGACCATTCCGCCCGAGGAGATGGCTGGCGTCACGGCGGCCGACGCCGGTGCCACCGTCCACCTCAAGGTGCCGGTCGCCCCGGTCGCACCGCCGCCCCCCGAGCGCACCCCGGAGGAGCAGAAGCGCCATGACGAAGCCAAGCGCTTCGCCCGTCTGCTGGTCTCTGAGATCCGCCTGTACAACGAGCAGGCGGTGCAAGAGGGCAAACGGACGCGGGACATCTATCGCCGCCTGAGGGAGGACATCGATCGCTCGCGCGAGATGTACGAGCAGCGTGTGACGGCCGATATTCGTGCCCAATCGACGTACTTCCAGGACGAGTTGGTTCGCCTGCTCGCGGACGGCGACCCCGCCGCGCTGGGAATGTAGGTCGAAACCGGTCTCGTTGGTCCCTCACCCCGGTCCTCAGATCGAACGGCTTCCGCGCTTGCGCCCTCGCCCCCGCGGGAGCGGGGGAGAGGGTAGGGTGAGGGGGTGTCGTTTGGTTTCCGCTGCTTGCGCCCTCGCCCCCGCGGGAGCGGGGGAGAGGGTAGGGTGAGGGGGTGTCGTTTGGTTTCCGCTGCTTGCGCCCTCGCCCCCGCGGGAGCGGGGGAGAGGGTAGGGTGAGGGGGTGTCGTTTGGTTTCCGCTGGGCAGGGCGAGGTAACGACCGAGCCATTTTCTGAGATCCCTCACCCAGGCCTTCAGATCGAACGGCTTCCGCGCTTGCGCCCTCGCCCCCGCGGGAGCGGGCGAGAGGAACGCAGGAGATACGCGCTGTTGGGGTTGTTGATCGGGGGAGTGCTCGGACTTCTTTCCTGCACACGACCGGCTCCCCCCCGCCTTGCCGACGCGCTCACGGCACCGGGTGGGTCGCGAGCGCGGGTCGCGGCGCTGCTCCACGTCGCGATCTCGGGCCTCGAGGTCGAGCGGGAGCGGGCCTGGTTCGCGGCCGGCCTCATCGAGTGCGAGCTGGGGTCGCCCGCCGCTGCGACCACAGCGTTCCGGCGCTCGCATCCTGGCGCTGGGCTGGCGGCGCTCGCCGCCCGTCGGCTGGAGGAGTCGCTCGCCGCCTCGGCGCCGCCGGCCAGCACTTGGCTGGCTGCAGCGAGCTCGTCCTGGCTCGACCCGGTGGCGGCCACGCGGCTGCGGCTGCGCTGCGCCGAGGTCGCCGCCGGGCAGGGCCGGTGGCAGGAGGTCGACGTGTGTTTGCCTCCGGTCGACGGCCTCACCCGTGAGCAGAGACGCCGGGCCGTGGTTGTGCAGGCCCGGTGCCCGGGGGCCGCCGGCGAGGCGGCACGGGCGCGTCTCGTCGTCGAGTTCCCTGCCGCCGCCGAGGCGCAGGGCCTTGCGGTGGAGGCGTTGTCGCGCTCGCTCGCGCCACCGCAGCTCGCCGTTCAGGCGCAAGGTTGGCTCGATGCGGGGCGTCCCCAGCGGGCGCTCGAGAGCGGGCGCCGAGCGGGAGCGACCGCCTCGCTCGTGACGGCGCGCGCGGCGCTGCGGTTGCGCCGGGCCACCCAGGCACTCGGCTTGATCCGTGGCGGTACTGCCGAGGCCTGGGTCGAACGGGCGGATGCCTACCGCCTCGTCGGCTGGGCGGCGGCGCGGGGACAGCGGGGTCGCCCGTTCGCCGATGCCTTGCGCGCCGCCGAGTGGGGGCTCACGCTGCCTGGAGCCGAGCCGGAGACGACGGCTCGTCTTCATCTACTGGCTGCGGAGGCACTTATCGAGCTCGGGCGCTTTGCGGAGGCGCTGCCGCATCTGCGGGCCGAGATGGTGCAGGCACTGCCGCGCTACGACTGGGTGTGTCGTCGGTGGAGCTTCCTCCAGGGACGGCGGGGGCAGACGCCGCTTCCCGGGGGGGAGGGGTTGCCCGGCAGCACGCGCGTCAGGCGGCTCGCTGCTTACTGGCAGGCGGTCGGCCGCGCCCAGGCCGGCGATCGGAGCGGCCTGCAGACGCTGGCGGACAGTGGCTTCCCGGATCTCGTCGCGCAGTGGGCGAGCCAGTCGCTCGGACGTTCCGGTGTCGCCTTCGCCTTTCCTGCCACGAAGGTCGACGCCCCGAGGCCACCGCCGTGGGCCGACGACCTGCTGACGCTCGGGCGCACCGCCGACATCGCCGTTGCCTGGCGGGCCGACCTCGAGACCGGGCGGGCACCGGCTGCCGAGTGGCTCGGCCTCGTGGCGCTAGCCCAGCTCGCCCCGCTCGACGCCATCCCGCTTCTCGTCCGAGGTGAGCCGCGCCTGCTCGCCGGGCCGTGGGACGGGCTGCCGGCGGCACTCGTGGAACAGTATCTGCCGCTGCCGTGGCGACAGGAGGTGGAGGTAGCCGCCCGCGCCGCCGGCGTCCCGCCGTGGGTGCTGGCCGGGCTCGTGCGCCAGGAGTCGGCGTGGAACCCGCGGGCGCGCTCGGCCGCCGACGCGCTCGGCCTGGCGCAGGTGCTACCTGCCGTGGGCCGCGAGGCCGGGTCGCGTTTGGGGCTGCGGGTGCAGACGACCTCGGACCTCTTCGATCCCGCCACCAACCTGGCGATCGGCGCCCGCCTGCTCGGAGACTGGCGCCGCGCCTTCGGAGGCGCCTGGGAGCCGGCGTTTGCCTCGTACAACGCCGGCGAACGGCGGGTGCGGGAGCTCTGGGACGAGACCGGCCGCCGCGGGGGACCGCTGTTCGTCGAGGCGTTCGAGCTGCCCGAGACGCACGACTACGTGCACCGCGTCGTGCTCCTCGCCGAAGGGTACCGGGCGCTGTACTGGCCGGAAGGGAAGCCCTACCCATGGACGTGATCGGAGTCTTTTCACAACGCCGGCGGCAACTTCTCGACATCACCAGCTTCGTACAGCAGGCCGTCGAGGCCTCGGGCGTGGCCGAGGGCGTCTGCCATGTCTACGTGCCCCACACCACCGCCGCCCTCACCCTCAACGAGAACGCCGACCCGACGGTGCCGCAGGACCTCCTCGAGGCGCTCGAGCGGACGCTCCCCCAGGTCCACTGGCGGCACACGGAGGGCAACTCCGACGCCCACTTCCTGTCCACCGTGATCGGCGCCAGCGTCCACGTCCCGATCAGCGAGGGCGAGCTCCGCCTCGGCCGCTGGCAGGCCGTCTACTTCGTCGAGCTCGACGGCCCCAGGCGTCGCGAGGTGTGGATCACCTGTCTGGGGGGGTAGCTCCTCACGTCCGACGGCCTGCTCCGAAGCCCTGGGAAGCTCGGGACCACCTGCTCGTGCCGCGTGCCTTCCCGTGATGGGTTCGGACCGGACCGCGGCCACGAATCATGGGCTTCAGTGACGTTCCCTTGTAATCAGGAAAGAATTGGCCTATTCTTTCTTCATGAATAAGGAAGCTCTCAAGTACGTGCTCACCCAGACAATGACCCGTCCGCTCCCGCAAACCCTACGGCGGACGCTCGAGCTGCCGCTTGATTCGAGCAAGGTCGTAACGCTTGTCGGCATCCGGCGGAGCGGGAAGACCTACTTGCTGTTCGCGACGATGCAGCGCCTCGAGTCGCAGGGCGTGGACCGGCGGCGCCTGCTCTACCTGAACTTCGAGGACGACCGACTGCTGCCCATCCAGACCGGTGAGCTGGACCTCATCCTGCGCGCCCACGAGGAGCTCTACCCCGAGGTGGCAGGGCAGCGCAAGTGGCTCTTCTTCGACGAGGTACAGAACGTCCCCGGCTGGGAGACCTACCTCCGGCGCCTCCACGACACCGAGGACGTACACCTGTTCGTGACAGGCTCCTCGTCGAGCCTGCTGTCGCGGGAGCTGGCCACCGGGCTGCGGGGCCGCAGCATCGCCTACGAGGTGTTCCCGCTGTCGTTCGGGGAGTTCCTGACATTTCGCGGGCTGCAGCACGAGCCGTACTCGAGGATCTCCGAAAGCCGCATGGCCGCAGCCCTCGAGGAGTACCTGCAGACCGGGGGGCTGCCAGAGGTCGTGCTGGCCCACGAGTCCATCCGCCCCCGCATCCTGAAGGAGTACCTGGACCTGGTGTTCTACAAGGACCTGGTCGAGCGGTACGGCGTCGGCAACCCGCTGGTCCTGCGCCTGCTCCTCCGGCACTGCCTTGGCCACCCGGCCGCGCTGTTCAACGTCCACAAGCTCTACCAGGACTTCCGCTCCCGCGGAATCCCGCTCTCGAAAGACACCCTCTACAGCTATCTCGGGCACCTCGAGGAATCGTTCATCCTCTTCTCGCTGCCGGTCGCCGACCGCTCGCTGCGCAAGCAGGCCGTCAACCCGAAGAAGCTCCACCCGGTCGACTGGGCGCTGGCGTACCCCCTGGTCATGGAGCCAACCCTCGACGCCGGCAGGAAGCTCGAGACAGCCGTGTTCCTGCACTGGCGCCGCACCCGCGAGGACCTCGCCTACCTGGGAGGCGACCACGAGGTGGACCTGGTCGTGAACCCCGACACTCCCGAGCACCTGGTCAATGTGGTGTTCTCCATGTCGAATCCCGAGACCTGGGCGCGGGAGACCAGGGCCCTGGAGTGGGCCGCGACCGTCATCCCCCACGTGCCCCGGACGGTTGTCGCCCACGAGCCCGGCTCCCTTCAGCCGCCTGCCGGCATCGAGGTCACCCCGGCCTGGCAGTACCTGCTGTCACGCCCATAGGCTCAGGCCCGAGCGGAAAGCCCAGCCAATACTAGAACGCTCGCGTGGTGCTCCTGGCCGAGGGCTACTGGGCACTCTACTGGCCGGAAGGGAAGCCCTACCCATGGACGTGATCGGAGTCTCGTCCCAGCGCCGCCGCCAGCTCATCGACATCACGAGCTTCGGGCAGGAGGCCGTGGCTGCCTCCGACGTCGCCGAGGGCGTCTGCCACGTCTTCGTGCCCCATACCATCGCTGCCCTCACCCTCAACGAGAACGCCGACCCCACCGTCCCCCAGGACCTCCTGGAGGCGTTCGAGAAGATGCTCCCCCCGGTCCAGTGGCGGCACTCCGAGGGGAACTCCGACGCCCACTTCCTGTCCACCGTGATCGGCGCCAGCGTCCACGTCCCGATCAGCGAGGGCGAGCTCCGCCTCGGCCGCTGGCAGGCCGTCTACTTCGTCGAGCTCGACGGTCCGCGCCGCCGCGAGGTGTGGGTCACCTGCCTGGGGGGGTAGCGGCTCCCCGGGCGTAGGACCGTAGTCGAACCCGCGTCGGCCTGGTAAGCCGCAGGGCTCCGGTTGGGCTGTTGCGTGTCGTGGCTGGGGGCAGGGTCGGGGACTGGGTACCGGTCGAGCCTGCAGGTGGCGTCTCGGCAACGGCGTCCAACACCACCCTAGACCACGACGTCGCCGTCGTGGCGCCGTCCGGGGAGGACCTGCCAGGTGCGGTGAAGCCGGTGTCGAGCCGCGCGAGCGACGGCCTGGAACGGTTCCAGGCGCTTGCCGAGATAGCCGAACGGTCCCGGCGCCGGTCCCCACAGCAGCTCCATGTCCTCGCGGGGGCGGAAGGTGTGCCGCCATCCGGCGCGCACGATGAATCCCAGGGAGCGGTCCGAGCGTAGCCCTGGCACGAGCGCATGAACGCGCAGCGACCCCTGATATCTCCGGTCGACTGACCCGGCCAGGATGTGCCGCAGCAGCTTCAATGCTGGCCGGTCGTGGCTCGCCGCGGCATACAGCTCGGGATCGCCGGTTGCCAGCAGCGCGCACAGCTCGCGAGCGGCCAGGATTTCCCTGGCCGAAAGCTCCGACTCGAGCCACGGGAGGATCTGGCGAGCCACGGTCTCCCCACCCTCGTCGCCGAACCCCAGGTCGACGAGGTCGGCCACCATGCGGAGCAGCGGGTAGTGGGCGGGGTCGAACCCGTGGTGACCGATGCCGTGAGCCAGCGCCTGGGCAACCAGCACCGGTGCGGTGGGTACCGATGCGCACGCTCCCATTCCCGGAGCGGGAAGGAGCAGCTCGGCCTGCCGGAGGTCATCGAGACCGGCGAAAGGCGACCCGGGTGTCAGCCGCACACCCGGCAGGTTGGGGTGGAGGTCGAGGCTCCCTCGCGACGGCTCGAAAAACCCGAACGCCGACTCGCCGCGCGATCGCAGCTCCAGGGTCCGGAACCCTTCTGATCTGAGTGCCTCCTCGAGCACCCCCCGGCGACTGGTCTCTACCAGCACGTCGACGTCGGCCAAATCCCGCGTACCGGCGGCCGTGACCCCCGTCAGGTGCAGCGCCATCGACTTGAGGAACACGACCTCGCAGCGGGAGGCTATGGCTGCCTTCGCGATGGTCTCCGCGAGCGCCAGGCGGTGCAGGAGCCGCCCAGCGGTCATCTGGTACGCGCGCCAGACCGTCGCGCCGCGCGATTCGCCGAGCTCCAGAGCCAGGCGCGCTCTCCCCAGACGCGCCGCAATCTGCCCGCCCAGATTGAACACCCCGACCAGCTCCAGGGCCCGTGCACGGTTCAACGGAGGTTCCACTGGCTGCCCGGGCGGACCGAACGCCCGCCCCAGCACCCAGCGGATCTCGGGCGAGAAGCGAACCCGTGGCGGCCGGAAGCGGATGCGAGCGCTCATGCGCTCAGGTGTCCGTGAGCTCGGACCCCGAGGTCGGCTCGCCGAGCATCCGCAGGAATCGGTCCCGTACTCCGGGAGTCGGTGGCACGCGGCCGGGGTCCTCGCCGAGCGTTTCCGCAAGCCCAGGACAGTAGGCCTGGACGGTGCCCGGAGGCTGCGCCGCGATCTCCACGGACAGCCTCTCCAGCACCCGCCGCACCTCGGTCAGCACCGGCGAGGTCTCCCAGATCTCGCGGATCGAGGCCTGGCGGAGGCTCCCGACCGCGCGCCGCCACTGGACACAGGGGAACACCTCGCCGTAGGGATCGATGGCGACGGTCGCGCAACCCGCCCCGCAATGGCGACGTGAAACGCGTGGCGGCTGCTCGCCGCTCGCTCCAGCGCTGGGCCGAGAACGCTCCACCTGGCGACGAGCCCGCAGGGCGGAGGCCAGGCAGGCCAGCCCTTCCTCCGACGCCGCGAGGGCCAACGGACCACAGTCGCCGTCATCACGCGGGGAGATCTCCGGGTCGATGTCGACAAAAACACCGAGCGAGTCCGCCAGCGTCAGCCCCTCCTGCAGCTCACCCTCGTTCCAGCGTGTGAGCGGGAGGCGGAGGCGCACACGCAAGCCGCACGCCACCATCGCCCGGACGTTCTCGACCACCCGCTCGAAGCTCCCGGGCACGCCGGTCTGCCGGTCGTGGGTGGCGGCGCGGGCCCCGTGGAGGCTGACGTCGATCCCGAACGGGTCGATCTCACGCCTGACCTGCCCGGCCAGCGTTGCGTCGAGGCGCTGGCCGTTGGTCTTGATGCGCACCGCGAACCCCAGCTCGCGCGCCGCCCGGCCGATGTCCATGAAGTCCGGGTGCAGCAGCGGCTCACCGCCCGAGAGCGCCAGGTTGAGGGTCCCCATGTCGGCCAGATCGCTCAGGAGCTGCCGGTACTGCGCGAGCGTGAGGAGCCCCTCGTCGCGGGGCGGCGGGTTGTAGCAGATCTGGCACGCCTGGTCGCACCGGTGAGTCAGCTCCAGGAGCACCGAGAACAGGTGGTTGCTGTCCCACATCCGCGCCACGCGGTCCGGCCAGCTCATCCCGCTTCGCCACCTGGCAGAGCCTCGGTCGCTTCCGTGATGACCCCGAGGACGAGCAGCTCGCCGAGGAACGCCTCGATATCCGTCGCAACCCTGGTCCTGCAAGCGTCTGGGAAGGCCGCACAGACGCCGTCGACAAGCTCCGAGACCCGACGCGGCGTTGCAAGGAGGTGGAGAACACGGGCGCCGACCGCGTTGACTCCCAAGATCGTGCCGTGGTCCTGACAAAGCACCACTCCTTCCCCGTCGACGACCCGCCACCGGGTACTGGCGGCCAGGCTCACGCGAGTGTCGGGGTTTGGCATCGACCATCTCCCCAGGGAACCGCTGACCACAGCGGCCCGTTCTTCGGGAAACCAAGCACCCCAATGTGCGGAATTCCCGCAATTAGCCGTTCCAAGGTCGCGAGAACCTCGAAGCTCCGGACGCCGTCGCCGTTCACCACCGGCGAGCACGCGAAGGCACTGCCGACTGCCACCGCGAGGCTGGTCGGTGCGAAACGGATGGCGGCTGCTTTCTCCAGCCGGCACAACGCTGTCAGAGGCTCCACCGCTCCCGGGTCGCCCGTGGGTCTGAACTCGCTCCCGAACGGGACACGGGCGAGACACGTCCGCCCCCCGCGAGGAACCAACGCCACGAGGTCATCGCTCACCACATGGAGACCCTCGGCGTGACTGACACGGGAGAAGGTCGACTTGCCGGCTCCCGATTGGCCGAGCAGCACGGAGGCGCTCGGGCCATGCACCACACCCGCGGCGTGGAGCAGCACGCCACCGTGCTGCAATAGGAGATAGGCAGTGAGCAGACGGAGGGTGTTGTCGATGACGCCCTCGAAATCAGATGCGCGTGCAGCGCAGGTCCAGAGCGAGCATCTGAGGGGTGTGGTCAGGTCCAGCCTGCCGACGAGCTGCAACCCAGAAAACCACAGGCCGTCAGCATCGTGCGAAAGGTCGAAGGTGTAGACCCAGCCGCGCTCGGTGATGGTGCGAAACGCCGCGTCCGGCAACGGGTAGACCTCGAGGCTGGCCTCCGGCACGAAGCAGCCAGGTGCCGTCAGGAAGCCAGAGAAGCGGCGTTTGACGACCCCTGCTTGCTGTGGGCTCAGCCCGAGCACGGAGCACGTGGCCCCGGCCAGGGTCAAGTGGGCGGTCCCATCCCCCCAGGTGCCGGCCGCATCGCGATCCGGAAGGTTCAGCGGCTCGGCGAGAAAGCGCTCACCGAATCCGCTTCTTCCGGACCGGATACGGTGACCCTCCTCACGGGGGACCATGCGCGGACTCACCCGCTGCCGCCGGCTCACTCACCCCGCTTGAGGCGAACGGCCGGATCTCCGAGGAGGTTGTAACCGCGGGAGGTTGTGGTGCTCCCTCCAGCTGCAGCATGCGACGCGATGGCCTCTCGCAGGATTTCGGCGAGCCTGACGTCCCGCCGCCTGGAGGAGGCGGCGAACACCGCGTTGAAAACTGCCTCACCGAGACCCAGCGACTGCGTGTTGTAGTTCAAACCGGCCGGCGCGAAGACGGCGACGGCTCCCCGCCCGTCGTTCGTCACCAGATGGTCCCCGAGGCAGCGAAAGCCGGCGAGGTCGAACCGACCCACGTGACAGGAGAACGCTGTGACAACGGGTAAGGCATCCGTTGCAGCAAGCGCGGGGACATCGGCACTGGTGAGAATGCCCTCCGCTGCGAGTCGATCCACCCCGGCGTGGCCGACGAACGCAACGAGGAATCGCCCCTCCGCCAGCCCGGCAAGCAGGTCCCTCCGCAACGATGGGAGTGGGAGTGGCCCCAGGTACAGCTTCTGAGCCGAGTACGGCGGTGGCACCAACGCGGCCAGCCGATCGGCATCGACATCGAAGTCTCCCCCTTTGTCGGGGTTGTCAGCCAGGATCGTGACCGCTTCCTGCCACTCGCCGGGCCTCGCGCTCTCGTACGCTGCGAGCTTCCTGAGGTATCCCTCGACCTCGGTTGGGCTTTGAGCCGGCACGCGACCGATCACGGTGTCGGTCCCGAGCACCAGCTCGCTGTCCGCAGCCACGAGGCCTGCCTCGGTGCGAATCATCAGGGGTGGCAGCAAGTTGCCACCGAGCCCGAGATAGTCCTTGTAGTCGTATGTACCGCTGCCTACCAGGACAACGCTTCGCGGCCTCCGCGCCGAGCCCGCGTCCACCCTGCTCAGCAAGGCCTCGATTGCGCGCGGAGTCACGAGGCCGAAGGTGAGCTCGTCGTAGATCTGCTCGGCCTCGATCAGACGGGCGTCCAGCCCCTGGCTGCGATGGTAGAGTGCGAGCTCCTCCGCAGCGTCGGCCAGGACGCGTGGCGCGATGATCAGATGGCTGGGCAGCCTGCCAGGTGCGCCCAGCGGCTGTATCGGCGGGTTCCAGGGCTCGATACGGGGAGCTCGCACAGCGCTCGTGGACAACACGAGGTATCGGCGCGCAACCGAGGCCGGGACGAAGCTGAGCGAGTAGGCCGTGCCATCTGCCGTGATCGTCCCACGCGTGAGCACACGGGGACCCGCCGGAGCCGTGATGTCGTAGCCGAGGAGCTGCGAGTCCGAGAAGCCACGCACGGTGATGACCCGGTTGCCGTCTCCGACCACCGTCAGCGGGGCGCCGCCGCCGTCGTACAGACGTCGATAGGTGAGGTCGAGGGAGTTGAGGTAAAAGTAGTCGAAGGGAACGCCGTTGCCCTTCACGCCGGTCACCGTCAGGCTGTTGAGGCCACGGTGCAGGGCACCGGCCGGGATGGCCAGCTTCATCCTATAGGCGCCGATGCCCTGCCAACGGGCGGTGCCCAGGGGCTGTCCGTTGAGCGACACAGCAGCGCCGTGCTCGCCCTCGACACCGGTCTCGCTGGCGCCATAGAGATTGACGACGAGGGTGGCGGCGCTTCTGGAGCTCGCCACGCCGGGGACGTCGAAGGTCACGGTCTTGCTGCCGAGCTTCGGGTCGCCAGACGCCACCATCTCCCAGTACCAGTAGTCGGCCTCGGTGCTGAGGGCCGTGGTCAGGCCAGCGAAGAGGTTTTTCTCGACGTGCAGGGTGTCGGTGTACGTCTGATCCTGCGAGGCCGGCTCGGGAGAGCCGCCGTCGAAGCTCTCCATGACCGTCCCGGCCTGGCGCGGCCAGAGCCAGTAGATGTTCTCTGCCGTGTAGACACTCTCGGGTGGCACGCCAAAAAAGCGCACGCCGTGCGCTGCTTCCCCCGCCTCCCACGCAATCGGCGTACCGAGGTTGGTGATACGAACCTGGCCGGTTCGGATCATGCTGCGTACCGATTCCAGGGTCTCACCGAGACCGGATGCGATCGCGGCGGCTGACAGCTCGTAGATCCCCGCCTCCCGGACTCCCAGCTTGAGCGCTTGCGGCTTCCTGATTCGGCCCTCCGTCGCGATCCGCTCGATGGCCGGCGCTGCCACCAGAGGGTGGCTCCGGGAGCTGAAGCTCTCCGTGGTCTCGACGGCGGCGTGCGACCAGTCAACCGCCACCTCGAATGGGCCGTACTCGAGCGTTCGCCCCGACCGCTCCACCTCGGTCAGGCGGTAGACCAGCGGGCTGTCGCTCGCCGCCGGGGCCGTCTCGTCGACGAGCCGATAGGTGCCCCCTTGCGCCACCTCTGGCAGCGCCGGCAGCAGACCCGTGTGCACTTCCCGCCATCCGGCGCTGCCGTCCTGCCTTTCCAGCACGAAGCCAGCGGTGCCGGCTTCCGAGGCCGTTTCCCACTCCACGACGGCGCCCCGGCTGGCTGCCAGGGCCTCGAACGAGGACACCACCACGGCAGTCGGCACGCACCCGCATCCCGGGTCCGCGCCCGGGCTTGCGAGCACGTCGGTCGAGGTCGAGCTCACCCCCGCTGACCCGGCAGTAGCCCCGTACACCCCACCATCCGCGTTCCCGGACCGGGCGTGGCCCGCAGCACCGCCAGTCACGGTCGTGCTGGCCGGAGCCCCTGACAGCAGCACGACGCCACCGCCACCGCCACCCCCGGGGCCGTGCATGTCGGGCGTGCCGTTTCCGGTGGGCCAGAGTGTGTCCGCGCCCGCTCCGCCCGTGGCGCTCGCTGTCAGCCTCGTGAGCGCCCCTACCGTGCACGTCGCGCAAAGCACCGTGCCACCTGCGCCGCCACCACCTCCGCCGTCCTGGGTGGACCGTGGCGCGGTCCCTCCGTTGGCGGAGAGGGTGAGAGAGCTATTGGATGGGATGGTGATCTGCCTCGCCCGGATCAGGATGATCCCTCCCCCCGCCGCGCCGTGTGGGTAGTCATTGCTGTTGTTGTTGTTGGCCGGAGCCGACCCGCCGCCACCGCCCATCACCACCCTCGCCCCGGCGTACGTCCCCACCGGGAACGCGGCCCCCCCGTGGCCCCCGGTAACCTCGGCCGGCGCGCTCCAGGCGTTCCCGCCCTTGCCGCCCGACCCTCCGTTCCCGCCCCCCCCTCCGCCCGTGTTGCGGTCGTTGGCGCCGGCTGGGTTGCCGTCGGTCCCACCGCCACCCGCAGTGCCCGGCGCGCCCCGCGCGTGCGACCCCTGAGGATAGCCCTCCGCTCCCGTGTCGGACGCGGCTGCCGTGTCGGAGGTGCGCACCCACCGCGGTGTGCCTGCGATCCCCTCGCCCTTCGAGCCGTTGGCGTTGAGGCTCGCAAGGCTGCGGTAGTCGGTGTTGAGCAGGCCGCTGCCGCTGGCTCCGCTCAGGAATCGCCCGCCACCTCCCCTGAACCCCAGCCCGGTGACGGTCATCGTTCGGCTTGCATCGGTCGGTATGTCGAGCCTGTAGGCGACGTCGAGGGCGAGCACGCCGCCGACGCTGCCATTCCATGCCAGCGCAGTGGGGGGTGTGGTCGAGACCCGCGCGTAGTTGTACTGGGGTACTCGGATGACCTGAAAGCGCCGCTGTCCCTGGGTGCCGAAGGCCGCATTCGTGTAGGCGAACAGAAGGCCCCCGTTGGCGCCCTTGCCCCGGATCGGTACCCACCCGCCCGATACCGGCCCCTGGGCGACCACGTACTCGTAGGTGCCAGCGCCGTTGAGGCTGGTCCAGCCGTTGGCGGGGTCCGACGCGACACCGTCGCCGTAGGTACTGGAGTTGGACGGGTCGATGCTCGCATCCTGCATCTGGATGACGAGCAGGAGGTTGCCGCTGGCGATTGGGGTGCTTGTGCCGCTGGGGCTCCCCACCTGAATCGACGTGGCGCCGGCCGCCACCGAGCTCGTCCCCGGGTAGTAGGTGTTGATGATGCCACTGAGGCTGATAGGGGCTCCGGACGTGCCGCCATCCTGGCCAGGTGTCGCACACAGGGCGGCATAACCCGGCGCTCCGATCGTCAGCACACAGCCCGCCAGCAAGGTCGCGATGAACGGGACGTGCAGCCTCGTGCTCATTGTTTCCCCCCGGGCCAGACGGAACCATCCAACCCTGCGCCAATCCTATTGTGCCGAGTGGCTTCCCGCAAGCGCGCTGGACGGCGGCGTGGCGCGGCAGTGCCGTGGGCGGCGGGGGCTGGGCCGCGTGGGCACGCTCGCCTGGCACGCCTGGAGCAACCAGAGCGGGCTTGTGCGCGGTGGCCGATCACCATGCTTCCTCGTGGGAACGCAGCGCGATGCTATGATACGGGCGGCGGCGAGATACCCTCCCGCCGCCTGCCTCTGGGGGGATGGCATGGAACCTTTCGAAAACGAACCACAGCAGCCGCCACCGGGACTGGCGCCTCCATCGGGGTATGAGCCGCCTGCTGTGACGTTCGTTTCACCGCTCGAGGAGCTCGCCGGCGCGTGCACCCCCCCCACCGGGAAGACGACCGGCAGCGGTTGTACGACCTACATCGCTTCCTGAGCCCCACTGTTTCGATCCAGCTCCCGGCTCTGCGGTACGCCAGTAGGCGACCTCCGTCAAGGCGGTCGAGGCGGGCTGGGAGGAGCTCGTCGCCCAAGGCTCGGATGGGCGATAATCGTGCCAGGCGGAGGCAAGCAAGGCGCGGCCTGCCGCCAGCGCCGGAGGGACGATGGGCCTGAGAGCTCGCGTGCTGGTGTTCACCAGCTTGGCGTTCGCGGTCCTGATCGGGATGTTGTATGGCTCCTTGCGAGCTATCGCACTGCCCCGGTTCACCGAGCTCGAGTCGCAGGAGGTTCGGCGCGATGTGGAGCGCGCCGTCGAGGGCCTGCAGCGGGAGCTGGACGCCCTCGAGACCGTGTGCGCGGATTGGGCGCAGTGGGACGACACCTACCGCTTCATGGTCGAAGACCACCCCGAGTTCGAAGCAGCCGCTCTCGTTCTCGCATCGCTTGCCAACCTCGATCTTGACGCGGTTGTCTTCGTCGCGCCAAGCGGCGATATCCGCCGGGCGATCGGGCTCGACCCTGGCCGTACTCGTGTGCAACCGATTCCCTCGGAGCTCCTGCCGGCGCTCACAGCGGGTAGGGCGCTCGGTCGCACCGCCGATCAGCCGAGGAGGGTCGGCCTCGTCGCCTTGCCCGAAGGGGTGATGCTCGTGGCCGTGCGGGCCATCCTCACGTCCAAGGCCAGCGGCGGCAGTCACGGCTCACTCGTCATGGCCCGCTTCGTGTCGGCTGAGAAGATCCGTGCGCTCGGGACGAGCTTGCGCCTCGACATCGCCGCCACTGTGTTCGCTGCGGTGCCCACCAGCATCGCTGGGCTCCGGCGAGAAGACCTGGCTGCGGCGACCGTACCTTCGGTGGTGGAGCTCGACGAGAGTCGGGTCGCTGGGCTCATCGTGCTACGGGATCTTGCAGGCCGTCCAGCGCTGCTGCTGCGGGTCGACAGGTCGCGCTCGTTCTACCAGCAGGGTCGCGCGAACATCCGCAGCCTTCTAGCCGCTTTGGTCGTGGTCACCTCTCTGATAGCCGGTGGCGTGCTGCTGCTGCTGGAGCACAGTGTGCTCGCCCCCCTCTCCCGTCTGGGAACAGCGCTGCGGACGATCGGCGTCTCCGGCCTCCCGTCCGGCCGCGTTCCGGTGACCGGCAAGGATGAGCTTGCGAGGGTCGCGCGGCAAATCAACGACATGCTCGAGGCGCTGGAGGCGGGCCGTGAGCGGCTCCGGGCCAGTGAGGCCCGTTTCCGGCACCTCGTCGAGACGGCACCGGATGTGATCTTCACCATCGCGACGGCAACCGGCCGGATCACATCCCTGAGCCCAGCGTTCGAACGGCTCACCGGCTGGCCGGTCACGAGCTGGATTGGCCGAAAGGCCCTCGCGCTCGTCGCGCCACCCGACCGCGCCCGCGCCGTGCGCACCGTCGCGGGCCTGCTCGGAGGCGAGGCGTCAGCGTCGCTCGAGCTGCGGCTGCGCACGGCCTCGGGAGGGCTGGTCGACTGCGATATTGCCGCGGCTCGCGAAAGCACCGGAGGCCCGGTCACGGGGGTGCTCGGCGTGGCTCGCGATATCACCACCCGCAAGCGCCTCGAGGCCGAGGTGGTGCACACCCAGAAGATGCAGGCGATCGGCATGCTCACCGGGGGCGTCGCCCACGACTTCAACAACCTGTTGCAGGCTCAGATGAGCCTTGTGCAGCTCTTGCGCTGGCGGCGGGAGGACGCCGCGCGTCAGGAGCGGATCGTTGGGGAGCTCGAAACCCTGATCCGGCGCGGCGCGGCGCTGACCCGCCAGCTCCTCGTCTTCGCCCGCAAGGACGTCAGCAAGCGGGAGGAGCTGGACCTTGCCGATGTCCTGCGCGACGCCGTGCTCCTGGCGCAACGGCTGGTGCGCGAGAACATCTGCATCGAGGCCACGATCGGAACCGGCAAGATGCCGATCCTGGGCGATCGCGGACAGCTCGGACAAGTGCTGCTGAACCTCGTCACCAACGCCGTCGATGCGATGCCCGACGGTGGCCGGATCGTGCTCCGGGCCGAGCGCGTCGGGGCTGGCGAGGCGTACATCGAGATCGCCGACAACGGCGGCGGCATCCCCGACGAGGTCAAGACACGGTTGTTCGAGCCGTTCGTCACGACCAAGAAGGCTGGCCAGGGCACGGGCCTCGGGTTGGCGGTCGTCGACTCGATCGTCACCGCTCACGGCGGGCGCGTCAGCGTGCAAAGCGTCCTCGGCTCGGGCTCGACGTTTCGCGTCACCCTGCCGCTGCGCACCGAAACCGGTCCGGTCGCGGCTGCTTCGCCGTCTGCATCGGTGCGGCTCGTCGAAGGACGTGGAGAACGGGTTTTACTGGTCGAGGACGAGGACGGTGCACGCGAGGCGCTGCGCGAGACCTTGGTGAGCCTCGGGTACGAGGTGCTGGCGGTCGCGAGCGCTGAGGAAGCCGGGGTGGTCCCGGCCGCGCCCGAGTACGAGCTGCTCCTCACGGATCAAATGCTGCCCGGCGCAGCTGGAATCGACCTTGCGACCGGGCTCGTCGACCGCTGGCCCGATCTCGCGGTGATCGTCATGTCGGGGTACTCCGAAGGCCAGATCTTGCAACGGGCGGTGCAGCGTCGGCTGGTCCGGTTCCTGCAGAAACCATTCGATCTAGCAACGCTCACGAGCGAGGTGCGGGCGGCTCTGGATGCGCGTGCTGCAGCCCTGGCTGGCAGGTGAGCGCCATCGAAAAACGGGCGCTGACGGCGCCACCCCGGGCTCGGTACCTGGTTGCAGCGAGGGCGGCGAACGACCGGGGCTTCCGGCGCTCCCACACGGAAGCGCTGGGCTCGCACTCGTATGGCATCGAGGATGATGTTCACATCATCGCCGTCCTTGCGCCGGTGAGCGCTTCCGGTCGCGGGTTGCGGCGCGCTCCACAAAGACCTCCAGGCTCGGAGGCCAGAACGGGCGAGACGAGATAGAAAGCCGAAATCGGAACCCGCTGTCAACCGGCCAGAGCGTCTTTGCGACCGCCGTTGCGGTGCGCGCGCTCGCTCACTGCGCGTCCAGCGCCGCACGGAGCTCGCGTGCCAGTGTGTCCATGTCGAACGGTTTCTGGAGGAAGCGACCGCGAACCAGGGCCAAGGCTCCGATCGTCTCGGTGGTCAAGTACCCGGACATCAGGACGATCTTCAGGTTGGGCCAGCGGTCCTTGAGACCCAACGCCAGGTCCATGCCAGAGGCGCCTGGTAGCACGAGGTCCGAGAGCAGAAGGTCGAACGGTGGGTCTTGCGGCAGGGTGCCGGCTTCCTCGCCCGAGGCGACGGCCACGACCTCGTATCCGAGGCTGGTCAACACCTCCGCGAAGACCTCGCGCGCCGTGTGCTCGTCCTCGACGATCAACAGGCGCTCCCCGCCCCCGCGAGCCTCCGCTCCGATGCCGAGGTCCTCGAACCCATCCGCCCGCAGCGCCTCGGCGTCGCCGAGCGGGAGGCTGAGGTGGAAGGCGCTACCGCCGGTGGGAAGGTTCTCGACCTCGACTCTGCCACCTGCCTGCATGATGATCTCGCGTGCGACCGCGAGGTCGAGGCCGCTCCCGGATGGCTTGTCACGCACGAGGAAAAATGGCTCGAAGATGTGAGGCAACGCCTCGGGATCGATGCCTCGCCCGAAGCTCCGGATCGTGACCGCGGCGTCGGCACCCACGGCGGATGATGCAATCGTCATGCGGCCGCCGTCGGGCATCGATTCGGCACCGCTGGCGACGAGATTGGAGATCGCATGCAGCAGCTTCTCCCGGTCCGCCTCGACCGGCAGCACCCCGGGGCTGAGCTCGAGCTCAACGTGAATGTTGGCCGGGAGCGTGGTGCGCGCGAGGTCGCGGGTTTCTCGGATCAGGCTGTTGAGGTCGAGCGGCTCGGGGCTGGACGGGACGTGCCGGGCGAAGAGCAGGAGCTGGCGGAGGATCGTCGCGCCACGTCGCGCGAGCTGCTCGAGCTCGTCCGCGCACTGCAAGACCCGATCGGAGTCACGGTAGCGCTCTCGCAGCACCTGCGCCAGCCCGAGATTTGACTGCAGCAGGTTGTTGAGGTTGTGGCCGAAACCCGCCGCCATGCGGCCAAGAGCCTCCATTTTTTGCCCGTCGAGCAGGTGCTCCTGCATGCGCTTGCGCTCGGTGATGTCCTCTGCGATCTCCATCGCCCCGGTCACCTGCCCGTTGACATCGTACAGGGGGGCGAGGTACAGCACGGTCTGGATGGACCGGCCATCCTTGCTGAGCCGGGTTTGCTCGACGCCCCCGGCACTTTCGCCACGAATCGCTGCCGCCAGCAGCGCCCGGTAGGTCTTGACCTCCCGCTCGGGCACGCCGGGGTGCAGACGACCTCCGGCCTCCTGCTCGGTCCACCCGTAGAGGGCTTCTGCTGACCGGTTCCAGAGCGTCACCCGCTGCTGCGGTGTCAGGGCCACGATCGGGAGCGGAGACGCCTCGATCAGCGCCGTGAGCATTCGGTTGGTCGTCGTCAGGGCGTTTTCCGCCGCCTTGCGTTCCGTGACATCGCGTGAGAACAGCGCGAGCCGAGCGACACCACCGAGTCCGTCGCTCACCGGCACGATCGAGTGGTCGTAGTCGCGGCCCTCGTACGAGTCCTCGTAGCGGACAAGTCGGCGAGTCGCTCGGGCGAGCGCGAGGTGGGTAGTGAGGAGCTCACCACTTTCGTCCGGCAAGCAGCGTGCGAGGGTGGAGCCGAGAACGGCCTCGGCGGATTGCCCTAAAGCCTGCGGTGCGGCCGGGTTCAGGGCCAGCACCTGTCCCGCCTCGTCGAGAAGGTAGACGGGATCGGGGTTGGCGGTCAGGAGGACGCGTGTGGTGGCCTCGCTCTCGCCGAGAGCTTCCTCGATCTGGACTCGTTCGGTGAGGTCCACGACCGTGAACACGACGACGCCTGCCGCGCCGCCGCCCCCGACAGCGGGGCGGGCAGCCAGAGAGGTCGCGACCAGGACTCCATCGGAGCGGCGCATGGTGAGCTCACCCTGCCACGATTCCCCCTTGGTGACCGCTGCCAGGACAGCGCGTGCCAGGTCGGGTGCTTGCCAGAAGCTCTCGAATCTCCTGCCGCTGAGCTCGCTCGCGTGCGTCACCCCCAACAGGCTGCGCAGCGCCTGATTGGCGAACAGCACGACCCCATCGCGATCCACGTACCCCTGTGCGACAGGGCTCGCTTCGAGAGCCGCGTCCTTGATCCGGAGCAGGTGCTCGGCGCGTGTCTCGTCGGTCACGTCGCGGAGCTGGACTACGGCCCTCGCGCCTGACGACGAGTGTGCTGCTGGCCCGACACGGGTGCGCAGCCAGATCAGGCGCGGGCCGATTTGTGTGACCTCGACCTTGGTTCGTTCCGGCTCGCCCGCGAGCACAGCGGCGACCATTTCCTTCGTCCCGGCACCGAGGCCACCGGCAAGATCGCCGAGCCTGCGCGGGAGGGGCTCGATATCGACGCCGGCGCGTGCCATCCACCGTCGCATGGCGTCGTTGGCGCGCTCGACCTGCCAGCTCGCACCGATCACCAGGACCGGTTCTTCGAGCGAATCCAGAATGTCCGACCAAGCGTCATCGTGCATTGCTCACCTCTTTCGGCTCGCCATGACCACCATAAACCTCTGTGGCCGATCGTCCACTGCGGGTCAGGTCCCCACTGGGGGTCGGCCCTGGCTGAACGAGGTCGTCGACTCGGCTTCCGGCCACACCCGCTGCCGCTGGTCGCTTCCGGTGCCTTCGCCCCACTGCCATTGTGATAAGGATAGCGACTTTTGAGCCCGAGTAACCTCGAGGCGCACGCTCGGGGCTTTGGCCGATCTCGCACCGCGGCGTCCGATCGGTTCCCGGACGGATCCGGATCACCACCTGCGTACGCCATTGTTCCGGGGAGTGTCGAACCTTCCGTGAGGCACGGGGGTCCGCCGGTCCGAGCGGGGCATGGCTGAACGCGGTCCGCCCGCCCCTGACAGCGGGACGGGCGGATCGCTGGGTGTCTGGGTCTGGATCGCGGTCCCCAGACCGCGGTGGTCGCTACATCACCGCCGTGGGAGGTGCGGGCTCGTCGGCGGCGCCGGCCTTGCGCAGCGGGATGGCAATGAGGTACCAGATGAGGAAGGCAGCCACCGGGAGGGCGAGCCAGGGAGCGAGCGTGGCGAGCTGCGGCACGTTCCAGAAAGCGTGCTCGGCACGCAGGCCGACGACGGCAGCGACGAACAGGCCCATGAGCGCCTCGCCGGCGATCAGGCCCGAGGCGGCGAGCACGCCAGCGTTCTCGACGCGGGCCCTCTGGGCGTCGTTGTAGCCACGCTTGTCGCGGATCTTGTCCGTGATCCCCCGCACCACACCGCCGACGAAGATGGCGAACGTCGTCTCGAGCGGAAGGTACATGCCGACCGAGAACAGCATGGGCGAGCGGACCTTGATGAGGATGAGGGAAACGCCCATGGCGATGCCGACCAGCACCAGCGGCCACGCCATCTCGCCGCCGACGATCCCCTGTGACAGGGCGGCCATGAGCCCAGCTTGCGGCGCTGGGTAGGTGCGGCCGCCGAACCCGCCGGCCGCCCCGAACTGGGCCACGTCCGACGTATACATCATGTAGAGGGGAAAGAACATAACGAGGCCGGCCACGACCACGCCGATGATGTCACCGATCTGCATCTTCCAGGGGGTGCCGCCAAGAATGTGCCCGACCTTGAGGTCCTGCAGCATCTCTCCGGCGACCGCCGCCGAGACGCAGCCGATCGCCGCGACGGCGAGCACGGCCGCCACGCCCTCGGTGCCCTTGGCGCCGATGATGACCATGGTGAGCGCCGCCACGATCGTCGTGGCAAGCGTCAGGCCCGACAAAGGGTTGTTGGACGAGCCGATGGTGCCGACCAAGTTGCCCGACACCGCGGCGAAGAAAAAGCCGGTGATCACCATGACCAGGGCGGCCACGATGGCTGGCACGAGGGCGCCGGTGAACAGGTAGTACACCGCGACCATCGCACAGATGATGGCCGCGATCCCGAGCAGGACGGACTTGAAGGAAAGGTCGAGCTCGGTGCGCTCGGTCGGCGCCTCGGCGACGGCCGACTTTCTGACGTCGGCGATCGAGCGCCGCAGCCCGGCAGCGAGGCGCGCGCGCATCCGGTAGAGGGTGTAGCAGGCGCCGACCAACATGCCGCCCACGGCGATCGGGCGGACGACGAAGCGGTACAGTTCAGAAACCAGCTCGGCCCAGTTCTGCACGCCGTTGGCGTCGGTGTAGCCAGCGATCATCGACGGTCCGAGGAAGAAGATCAGCATTGGTACGAACAGCCCCCAGGCGAGCAGGCCGCCGGCAAAGTTCAGCGCCGCGAGCTCTGGGCCGATGATGTAGCCGACGCCGAGGTAGGCAGGTGTCACGGCGGGCGCCGAGAAGGTGGATACGCCGCCGACCGAGATCTTCTTGGCATCGCCGGTCAGTCCCAAGCGCACGAAGCCGTCCTTGAGCTTCCCGACGGCAATATGGAAGTCATTCGAGGATCTGAAGATCCCCAAAGCGTCGAGGCACCGCACGACGGCGCCCACGGCCATCGCCCGGAAGAGCTGGAGCGCCGCCTCGGCCCCTTTCTGCCCGGCTTTGTGGATCTCCGAGGCAGCCACCGACTCGGGGAACGGCAGCGTCGGGTCCTCGACCATGACGCGGCGGAGGATGGTCACGAACATGATGCCCAAAATGCCGCCCAGGACCATGAGCGCCGAAGCCAGGAAGTACTCCTTCAGCATGTGCTCGCGGTCGAAGTGCCAGAGCTGCAGGATCACGAACGCGGGAATCGTGAAGATCGCGCCCGCCGCGACCGACTCACCGATCGAGCCGACGGTCCGGGCGAAGTTCTCCTCGAGGATCGAGCCGCGGCCGATGCGCAGCAACGCCATGCCGATGACCGCCGCCGGGTAGGTCGCGGCGATCGTCATGCCGGCGCGCAGGCCCAGGTAGGCGTTGGCCGCCCCCAGGACCACGCACATGCCGAGACCGATGAGGAGTGCCCGCAGCGTGAACTCCGACTGGGTCACGTGGGCGGGCACGAAGGGGGTGAACTTCTTGTCGCTCATGAACGCCACCTCCTGCCTTTTCTCGCCGCCGCGCGAAGGCTTTGCGACGGAGGATCGTGGCCGGCATTGTGCGGCTCGCCCCCTGCACGGTCAAGCCCGCCAGCCCTCCAGCCTCGTACCGGCTGGGCGTGGCGCGCGCTCGAGGCCGGTGCCTGGGGTCCCTCACCGGTGCCCCTCTCCTCAGAGGTGCGGTGAAGACTAAATATGCGTCTACTACACGCAAGTTCGTCGAGCATTGATATGATTTACTCTTGACAATAAGACACGCAGATTTTATGTTGAGCGTGTCGGCAGCGGGCTACCGACAGGGAGATGCATATGGCTTCGAACACCAACTACACCGTCAAGGCCTCCGAGGCGCTGCGGGCGGCCGTGCAGGGGGCAGCCACGAGGGGCAACCCCGAGGTGCTGCCTGCCCACCTGTTGCAGGCATTGCTCGAGCAGGAGGAAGGGCTGGCCCCGAAGCTGCTCGCCAAGGTGGGAGCGCCTCTGGGTCGGGTGGTGGAGGCGCTGCGGACGGACCTCGAGCGGCTGCCGCGCGCCCAGGGCGGGTCGGAGCCCGTACCCTCGCGCGACCTGCGCCAGGTGCTGGAGGCGGCGGCCAAGCTCGCCCCCCAATTCCAGGACGACTACGTCTCGGTCGAGCACCTGCTGCTCGCGGTTGCGGGCCTGCCCGGGTGCAGTGCGGCCCAGGTTTTGGCGCGCTTCGGCGTAACCAAGGACACGTTGCTGCGCGCCATCCAAGAGCTGCGCGGCTCCCACCGCGTGACCGACGAGAACCCCGAAGACAAGCTCGAGGCGCTCAAGAAGTACGGGCGCGACCTCACGGAGCTGGCGCGGGCGTCCAAGCTCGACCCGGTGATCGGCCGCGACGACGAGATCCGCCGCGTGATGCAGGTGCTGACCCGCCGGACCAAGAACAACCCGGTGCTCATCGGCGAGCCCGGGGTGGGCAAGACCGCGGTCGTCGAAGGGCTCGCCCAGCGGATCGCCTCTGGCGACGTCCCGGAGCTGCTGCGCAAGCGCCGCATCGTGGCGCTCGACATGGGCGCGCTGATCGCCGGGACCAAGTACCGCGGCGAGTTCGAGGACCGTCTCAAGGCGGTGATCAAGGAGGTCGTCGACTCGGATGGCGAGGTGGTGCTGTTCATCGACGAGATGCACACGCTCGTCGGAGCCGGTGCCGCCGAAGGCGCGATCGACGCCGCCAACCTCCTCAAACCGGCGCTGGCGCGTGGCGAGCTCCGCTGCGTCGGTGCCACGACGCTTTCGGAGTACCGCAAGCACATCGAGAAGGATGCGGCGCTCGAACGGCGCTTCCAGCCGGTCATGGTGGGCGAGCCCTCGGTTGAGGAGACGATCGCCATCCTGCGCGGTCTCAAGGAACGCTACGAGGTGCACCACGGGGTGCGCATCACCGACGCGGCGATCGTTGCCGCGGCGACGCTCTCGGCTCGCTACATCACCGACCGGTTCCTGCCCGACAAGGCGATCGACCTGGTGGACGAGGCGGCCTCCCGGCTGCGTCTGGAGATCGACTCGCTACCGGCCGCGATCGACTCGTGGGAGCGCACGGCGCTGCGCCTCGAGATCGAAAAGCGCGCTCTCGCCAAGGAGCCCGACCAAGCCTCCCGGCAGCGCCTCGACGAGCTCGAGAGGGAGCTGGCAGAGCTGCAGGAACGCATCGACACCGCCAAAGCGTCGTGGCAGACCGAAAAGCGCCTCATCGGCAGCATCCGCACCGCCAAGGAGGAGATCGAGCGCACCCGCGAAGCGGCCGAGCGGGCGGAACGGCAGGGTGATCTCGAGCGGGCCGCCCAGCTTCGCTACGGTGAGCTGGTGCGCCTCAACCGTGCTCTCGAGGAGGCAACGGCGGCGCTCAAGGCCCACCAGGCGGTGCACGGGACGTTTCTGGCCGAGGAGATCACCGAGGAGGCGATCGCCGAGACGGTGGGTCGCTGGACCGGGATCCCGGTCTCCAAGCTCCTCGAGGGCGAGAAAGCGAAGCTGCTGCACATGGAGGAGCGCCTGCGGGCACGGGTCGTGGGGCAGGACGACGCGCTGGCGGCAGTGGCGACGGCGGTGCGCCGGGCTCGTGCCGGGCTCAAGGACCCCAACCGCCCTGTCGGGTCGTTCCTGTTCCTCGGGCCCACCGGCGTCGGCAAGACGGAGCTGGCACGGGCGTTGGCCGAGTTCCTCTTCGACGACGAGCACGCCATGGTGCGGCTCGACATGTCGGAGTACATGGAAAAGCACGCCGTCTCGCGCATGATCGGCGCCCCGCCGGGGTACGTCGGCTACGACGAGGGCGGGCAGCTCACCGAGGCGGTGCGCCGCCGCCCGTACTCGGTGGTGCTGCTCGACGAGGTCGAAAAGGCGCACCCCGACGTCTTTCACGTGCTGCTGCAGATCCTCGACGACGGCCGGCTCACGGACGGCAAAGGCCGCACGGTCGACTTCCGCAATGCGGTCGTGATCATGACCTCCAATATCGCCTCTCACGTCATCCAGGAGATGGGGGAGGACCAGCGGAGCCGCATGCTCGAGCTGGTGCAGCAAGAGCTGCGGGCGCACTTCCGGCCCGAGTTCCTCAACCGCGTGGATGAGACGTTGGTTTTCCACCGTCTGGGGCGGGAGCACATGCGGGCGATCGTCGCAATCCAGCTCGGGCGGCTCGGCGCGCTGCTGGCCGGCCGCGGCATCCGGATCGAGGCCACGCCGGCGGCCGAAGAGCTGCTGGCGCACGAGGGGTTCGACCCCGACTACGGCGCCCGCCCGCTCAAGCGCACGATCCAGCGTCTGGTGCAGGATCCGCTGGCGGTCCTGGTGTTGGAGGGGAAAGTGGCGGACGACACGACGGTGCGCCTCGAGGTCGACGGCGGCTTGCTTCGCCTCACCCCGATGCCGTCCGAGTAGGGACGGACTGTCGTCACCGGACCGCGAGCCGTTCACTCCTCATCGGGACGGGCGTGACGCTCGGCTTTGCGGCGGCTCCGAAGCTCCTTCTCGCGCCGCCGCCGGGCGCGGGCCGCTGCGGTGGGGCGGGTCGGTTTCCGTGGCGTCTCGGGTGCGAGTGCCCAGCGCAGCAGCTCTTTCAGACGCTCCACCGCGGCCTCGCGATTGGCGGCTTGGGTGCGGTGCTTCTGGCTTGTGACCCGCAGCACGCCCGTCCGGCTGATGCGAGTGTGAAGGCGCTCACGAACGAGCTGCCGCTGCGAGAACGAAAGCCCGGACACGCGCTCGAGATCGAGCAGCACCGCCACGCGCGTCTCGACCTTGTTGACGTTCTGCCCGCCGGGCCCGCTGCTCCGAGACACCTCGAAGCGCAGCTCGTCCTCGGCAATGGCCACACCGGGCATGATCTCGAGCACCGCACTCCTCCCCGCAACCCGCGGCAAGCGCGGGAGTTGCCGGAATCGCAAGGATAATCCATACTGCTCGGTACTGAGAGGAGGTCGAGATGCCGATTGCCAACGACGTGGGTGAGGTTGCAGGCAAGGTCTGGCATTTCCTCGACGAGCGAGGTCGCTCGAGCCTGACGGCGGTGGCGCACGGCGTCGACGCACCCCGGGTCATGGTTTTCATGGCCGTGGGCTGGCTGGCCCGCGAAGGCAAGGTGGACCTCAGCCAGGAAGGCCGGGTGACCGTCGTCTGCCTGCGCGGCGACTGACCTTGCCCTTGCCCCTCGTAGTCGAGAGTCCAAAGTCCGAGGCTGACTGCCACACGCTCGGTGCCACCGCCACCCGCTGCGAGCGCCTTCGTGGTGATCCACGGCCGCTTCGTCCGGATCGGTACGACTTGCGGCCTTTCACGTGCGACGTTCGACCGGGGCGTGGCGGCTAGGGCTGGCGCTCGATCTTGCCGGTCATCGGTACGAAGCGCACCGGCAGGACGTCCTTCTCGGAGAACCCCTGAGGCTCCCTCGTGACGACCTTGAGCTGCTGGTAGTACGCACCGACCGGGATGACGAGCCTGCCACCCACGGCGAGCTGCTGCAGGAGCGGCACGGGGATACGCTCCGGGGCAGCGGTGACGATGATGCCGCGAAACGGTCCCGCTTCCGGCCATCCGGCGTAGCCGTCACCAGCTCTGACATGCACGTTGGGGTAACCGAGCTCCTTCAGGCGGGCTTCGGCCGTCGCTGCCAGGCTGGCGCGGATCTCGATGGAATACACCTCGCATCCCATCGCTGCCAGCACCGCGGCCTGGTAGCCCGAGCCGGTGCCGATCTCGAGCACCTTGTCGCCAGCTCTCACCTCGAGCAGCTCCGACATGAGACCGACGATGTACGGCTGGGAGATGGTCTGCCCCTCGCCGATCGGCAGGGGGTGGTCGGCGTACGAGGCGGAGCGGAGCTCCTCGGGAACGAAGAGGTGGCGGGGCACGACCCGCATCGCCGCCAGCACCGCTTCGGAGCGCACCCCGCGGGCTTGGATCTGCTGGGTGACCATGGCCTCGCGCAACCGTGCCGACTCGGCATCGTCCTGGGCCCGGCCCTGCCCCCCACACCCCGCGAGCCACCCGCCAGCCATGGACATGGTCAGGATGACCTCCAGCACCCTCAAGGCGTGCTCCCTCCCACGAACATATCACGCCCGGCGACCACCGTGCGCACCACCCGTGCTTGCAAGATGCTTGCCGGCGGGCCGACCTCCAAGTCACGGTCGAGTACGGTGAGGTCCGCTGCGAACCCAGGCGCGAGCCGTCCCCGCCAGCCCTCCTCGCCCCCGGCGTAGGCCGCCCATTCGGTGTAGCCGGCGATAGCCTCGGCAACGGTGAGCGCCTCGTCTCGGTTCCAGCCTTCGGGAGGCTGGCCATCTGGGGTCTGGCGCGTGACCGCGGCCCAGATGCCCAGGCGCGGGTCACTCGACTCGATGGGTGCGTCCGAACCCAGCGCGAGGCGCGCTCCGGCGGCGAGCAGCGACCGCCATCGATAGGCCCACGCCGTGCGCTCGGGTCCGAGACGTTCCGGAGCCCACGGCATGTCCGAGGTGGCGTGGGTCGGCTGCACGGAGGCGATGGCGCCCAGCGCCGCGAAGCGTGGCACGTCAGCAGGGGCCACGATCTGCGCATGCTCGACCCGCGGCCGCAGCCCCGGCGTATCGCCAAGCTGCTGCTCGAAAACGTCGAGCACCCGCCGCACGGCGGCGTCACCGATGGCGTGGATCGAGGGGGAGAACCCGGCGTGGGCGGCACGCCGCACCACCTCGGAGAGCCGGGCCAGCGGTGTGACCTCGAGGCCCGAGGTGGCTGGGTCGTCGCTGTACGGAGCCGAGAGCCAGGCCCCTCGGGAGCCGAGGGCACCATCCGCGTACAGCTTCACCGCCCGTACGGACAGCATGCCGTCGGCCGAGACCTGCGGTCCGTTCGCCAGCTCGGCATCGAGCAAGGTATCGTCGCCGCCGTCCAGCATGACCCAGACGCGCACGCCCAGCGTCCCTTGGGCCTGTAGCTTGCGAAGCACGGCCAGCTCGTCACGGGTGGTCCCGGCGTCATGCACCGAGGTGTGTCCAAGCGAGGCGAGATGCGCGGCTGCCGCCAGCATGCGCCGCTCGATGGTGCTCGGAGACGGGTTGGGAAGCACCCGGTCGAGCAGCTCTTCCGCCGCATCCACCAAAACCCCGGTGGGCTCGCCGTGCCCGTCGCGCACGATGCGTCCTCCCGGCGGGTCGACGGTCTCGCGGGTGATCCCGGCCGTGGCGAGCCCGCGGGCGTTGGTGAGGACCGCGTGCCCGTCCACCCGGCGCAGTGCGACCGGGTGGGCCGGGATCGCTGCCGAGAGCCCGCCATGATGGGGGAACGACTTGTCCGGCCAGAGGTTTTGATCCCACCCACGACCCACCACCCAGGTTCCGGCCGGCTGCTTGGTGGCGGCGGCTTGGGCGCGCGCGATGACCTCCTCGAGGCTGGTCGCGCCGGTGAGGTCCACCTGCTCGAGCGCGGCGCCAATGCCGGTGAGGTGGGCGTGGGCCTCGGTGAATCCGGGGTAAACATGGGCGCCTTCCAAAGCGACGACCTCTCCGGCCCGCCGTTGCCAGCCCGAAACATCCTCCGGCTCGACCAGCGCCGCGATCCGGCCAGCCTCGATCGCGACCTCGAGCCGCCGAACGCCGTCGGGCGCGTGCACGACCCCGCCGAGGAGCAAGCGGTCACACCGGGATCCCCGGGCACAGGCAGTGAGAAGCAGCGGAAGGACCAGCGAAAGCACGACGATCCAGGATCTCATGGCGGCCACTGTAGCCAACGGCGAGGGCGGTGGCAATCGAAGTGCACGCCCCGCCTGGCCGCGCTATGCTGCGGGCCGGGAGGAACCAGTCATGCCCGCATCCGACCTCACCCGTCGTGACCTTCTGACCTCGGTGGCTGCCGCCGGGGTCGCGGGCGCCGCTGCGGTCGCAGCCCAACCCGCTCGCCGCCAGGTTGCGATTGGCTCGGTGAACGCACTAGCGGCGGTCAAGCTGACCGTGGAGCGGCTTTCAGCCGGCGAGCCGCCGGTGGACGCAGCCGTGGCCGGCGTCGGTCTCGCCGAGGCCGACCCGGACGAGGTCGGCGTCGGCTACGGCGGGCTTCCCAACGAGGACGGGGTGGTCCAGCTCGATGCCGCAGTCATGGACGGCGTGTCGATGCGCGCTGGCGCCGTGGCTGCACTCGAGCGGATCAAGCACCCAGCGCGCGTGGCGCTCCAGGTCATGCGCCGTACCACGCGCATCTTGCTGGTCGGGGATGGCGCCCTGCGTTTCGCCCGGGCACATGGGTTCGTCGAGGAGAACCTTCTGACCGAGAGGGCGCGCAAGATCTGGTTGTACTGGAAGGAGAACGCCGCCCCGGATGACGACTGGCTGCCAGCCGCGGCCGAGGCCGAGGATCCCGATCTCAGGTGGTTCGTCGAGAAATACGGCAGCAGTTACTTTCGACCCCAGGGCACGATTCACGTCTCGGCGCTAGCCGCCGACGGTGGGGTCGGCTGCTGCACCACCACCTCGGGGTTGTTCTTCAAGCTCCCCGGTCGGGTCGGCGACTCGCCGTTGATCGGCTGTGGGCTGTACTGCGACGCCGAGGTCGGTTCTGCGGGCGCGACGGGGCACGGCGAGAGCTGCATCATCTCCAACGGTGCCGCGACCGTGGTCGAGTTCATGCGCCAGGGAAAAAGCCCCGAAGCCGCGTGCCTAGCGACGCTCGAACGGGTAGTGCGCAGCACGCGCGCGGCGTTCCTACGTGACACCGAGGGGCGCCCGCGGTACAACCTCAATCTCTACGCGGTGAGCGCCAAGGGCGAGGTGGGTGGGGCATCCACGTGGTCGGGGGCGCAGCACGCGGTGTGCCGGTCCGGGGAGCCGGCTCGATTGCTCCCCTCGGCCTACCTGTTCAAACGGCCGGCTGCCGACTGACCGGACAGGGCAGACGAGCCCCCGTTCCTACCGCTGGGGTGGGTGGCCGCCGAGCTCGATCAGGCGTGCCTCCACTTCGTCCATGACGTAGTCCGGTGTCGACGCGCCCGCGGTGAGACCCACGCCGTTGGCACCCGAGAGCCACGCCGGATCGATATCGGCAGCGCCCTGGATGAGGTGGCTGGGCTTGAGGCGGGCGCAGATGTCGAACAGGTGCCGGGTGTTGGCCGAGTGTCGGCCACCGACGACCAACACCAGATCGATGTCGGCTCCCTCTGCGAGCTCCCGCGCCGCCGCCTGATTCTCCTTGGTCGCGTAGCAGATCGTGTCGGCACGGCGAGTCGCCGGGTTGGCCCGCTCGATCGCCTGCACCACCTCCTCGTACTCCTCGGCGTTGAGCGTTGTCTGGTAGAAGACGGTGATGCTCTCGTACCGGCTCCAGTCCACGGCCTCGACGTCGGCCAGCGTATGGACGACGTGATATGCATCGGGGTCGAGATCGTGGGTGTAGCCGATGACCTCCCGGTGGCCCGGGTTGCCGACGAACACGAGGTGCGCGCCGGCTGCCAGGGCGCGCTGCGAGGCGTGGTGGATGTCGTAGACGAAGCGGCAGGTGGTATCGAGCACTTCGAGGCCGCGCTCCAGCGCCAGCCGGTGCAGCGAGGGAGGCACGCCGTGGGCCGAGAACACCACGACCGGTTCGACCACCTCGTCGAGCGACTCCACGGTGCGAACCCCGAGCCGCGCCAGGTCCTCGACCACCCGTTCGTTGTGTACGACCTGCCCCAAAATGGCCCCGCGCCGGCCGCTGGCTGCGAACCGGCGGACCCGGATGTCGGCCACCCGTACTCCGGAGCAGAAGCCGTACCGTGCTGCCCGTCTGATCACGAACCCCATGCCAACCCCATCTCGGACAGGCTGTCGAGCGCCAGCTTATTCCAACACATAGCTCTTCAGCTCGTCGAGCTCGTACTCGCTCGTCTCGGCGCATCTGTCCAGCCGGCCGACGCGCGGCAGACGGGTCAGTATCGCTCCACCTGGAGGGCAGCCACCCACCGACACGACCCCTGCCGGGCTCGGCAGTGGCACGTCATGGCGCTCGCTCGAGGTCCCGCTCCGTAACCCGAGCGCTCGCCGACCACCCGAGATCGAGGAGCGAGGCTTCAGCGCATGTCCGAAGCGGCCCGCGAGGCCGAACCTGCGACCGTTGACGGTCGGGCGGGAAGCCTACTTGGTGCGATCGACCGCCCGCGTACCGCCCCAGCGCTGCTGGATCTCGTCGTCGAAGCGGTCGGCGGTGGTCAGCACCGCCATTACGCACGCCTTCAGCTCGAGCTTGTCGCACGTCGAGCCGACGATCGAGTGCTCGAAGAAGATGTCGTTGTCGCTGTCGAGCCCGAAAGCACCGAACCGGAAGTCATCGTTCTTCCGCAGCAGGAAGTGCATGAGGTCCGGCTTGATCTCGGCCCCGCAGATGACCCACGAGCGGGCGTTGACGAAGGCGTCGTCGTCCCCCCACGGGAAGACGGCCACGCGGACGAACGCCGAGCCCATGTCGAGAAGGAAGGCCGGCGCGTCGTCTCGGAAGCGGGCCATCTCGCCCCAGATCTCGCGGGCGAGCTGGGCGACCTTCTCGTAGATCTTCTGGTGAGCTTCGTGCTGGAACTGGATCGGCATCAGCTTTCGTCCTCCCCGTCTTTGTGCTCGGTAGGGTCCATCGCCCCGACCGCGCCGTTAGCATCGATCGAATCGGCCAGCAAAGACTTCCCATCCAGCCGCAGGCGCACCTCGCGCACTGTGTCCCGGTCGCCCACGGCGGCGACGACCACCGGCACGACCTCGGCCTCGAACCACGTCTCGACGTGGCGTGCGTCGGCGCCGCCCTGTCCGCTTTCCGTGGCGAGCCAGGAGGGCACCTCGTGCTCCCACGTGACCTTGACGTTGTACTCCTGGCGGAAGTGCAGTGCCATCGGTCCCAGGAGGTACTCGACGATCCACTCCGGCTCGACGCCGGCCTCGAGGTTGACCCGACACACCACGTCGATACAGTCGGCGAGCTCGGGTTCGAGGGTGGCTCGCTCCTCTCCGATCGGGATCGGTGGCCGGTCGCTCGGCACGAAACCGATTGGTCTGTTTCGTGATGCTTCGCGTCCCGCTACGGTGAGCACGCAGATGGTATCGGAGAGGTACACCTTCTTGCCCGAGGAGGCGAGGAGGTAACCCTGGCTGAGCGCCTGGGCCAACACCGCCTGGACCGCCGGGTGCGCCTGATCAGCGCCGCGGAACAGCACCACCGACCAGGGCCGCTGCGAGAGCTCGAGGTGGAGCTGGAGCGGCTGGTCGTAGCCGACGTAGCCAGGGGCCGTGCCGACCAGCCGGCTCACATCCGAGGGGTGCTGGAGGATCGCCATGTCCTGCTCGATGACCGGTGTCTCAGGGCCGAACACCAGCTCCGAGATCAACCGCGCGACGGCGATCGGAGCGTTGCCCGGGCCGCTCACCGCCACCACGAGGTTGGGCCGCGAGGGGTGGAGGTCCATGCTGCGCATGGTCACCCGCAGGCGCTGCACGAGCTGGTGGGCGGTGCCCCGGTCGAGGCCGCCACGGCGCTGCAGTGCCTCCTCGAGCCGGTCGAGCCGCTGGGTGAGCTCCTGCCCGTCCACCGGCACGCTCACCAACCGGCGTACCACCTCGTGGATCTCTGGCACGCCGATCTCGCTGCGCCCGGCTACCCGGGCCTTGGCGAGGGCGTGCTGGAAGATGTCGATCGCCTTGTCCGGCAGGTAGCGGTTGCGCATGAACCGCGCGGTCAGGCTCACGGCGCCTTCGAGCGCCGCCTCGTCGACGGCGATGCCGTCTTTCTCACCGGCCCGCTGGGCGAGCCCGCGCAGAATCTCGAGCGTGGCATCGCGGGCGAGCTCTTGGACGCGCAACGGTTGGAAGCGGCGTTCGAACGCCGCATCGCCCGCCAGGTAGCGGGTGTACTCATCGTCGGTGGTGGCACCGATGCAGGCCAGGGCGCCACGCGCCAGCGCCGGCTTGAGGATGTTGGCCACGTCGTTGGAGGACTTGCCTCCGGCGCCAGCCCCAACGACGGCATGGATCTCGTCCAGAAACAGCACGATCCCCGGCTGCTCCGCCTCGGCAATCAGCTTCTTCATGCGCTCCTCGAGGGCGCCGACGAGGCCCATGCCCTGCACGAGGTCGGTCGCCTGGAGGGCGAAGATGCGCAGGTTGCGCAGGCCCTTCGGCACCTCGCCGCGGACCAGGCGCTGTGCCAGGCCCTCGATGATCGCCGTCTTGCCCACCCCAGCCGGCCCCAGCAGCAGGGGATTCCTCTTGGTGTCGCGGCACAGCGTCTCGATGACGAGCTGGGTCTCTTCGTCACGGCCCACGACCCGCGCGAGCGTGCCGCTCGCGGCTTCGGCTGTCAGGTCGCGCCCGAGGCTTTCGAGCATCGGCGCGGCGGCGTAGGGCTTCCACCCGGGGGTGGGCGTCCCGCCAACCGCGGCCGCGGCTGGCGGCGCCGTTGGCCGGTCGCCCTTCTCGGAGACGTAGGCCGACCCTGCGCTCGGGTTGGGGACTGGCTGCCAGATGTCGGCTGGCGGTCGGATCGGCACCCCGGCTAACGTCGCCGCCGCGGCCACGAGATCGCGCTCGAACACCTTGCTTTGACCGCGCTCATCGGCGAGCTGCTGGGCCAGACAGGCGAGGTCGTCGAACGAGATGGGCGTGCCCTCCTCGCCGCGTGCCGCCTTCTCTTCTACCTCACGCCGGAAAGCGTGTACATCGGGGATCAGCACGACCTCCCCGAAGAGCTGCATGTAGGCGTCGATCATGACGTTGAGAGCGAGGTTGAGTGGGACCCCCCCGGGCTGCTTGCCGGCCGACCGGATCCTCTGCCACAGCAGTGCGGCTCCGGCGGACATCTCGATGTCACCCACCTGACCCCCTCGCGCACGCTGCTTTGAAGCCTAGAAGGACGGCTGCCCCGATGTCAAGTGAGACGTACCGGAACCTCAGTCCTTGCCCTTGCTTACCGGCGCGACGTTGGTGACGCCCGGGATCGTGGTGAGGCGCTCGATCACCTCGGCGGCGGGAACGAGCGCGGGCAGCTCGAGCCAGATCTCCCCTTCGGCGCTGCCGTCGGGCAGCGCCGAGAGCTGCACGGACTGGGCATCGACCTTCATCCGCAGGAGGGACTCGGCAATGGCCTGGAACAGGCCACGGCGATCGCGGCCCTGGATGTGCAGGCGCGTGAGCGCGCGTTGCGGACGGTGCTTCCAGCTTGCGCGGCCGAGACGGGGCGCGTTTTGATCGACCATTGACCGCACCTTACGGCAACGACGGCGGTGGATGGTTGCGCCACGCTCGGGCACGGTGAGAGCGACGATGTCGTCACCGTACTCGGGCCGGCAGCACTCGGCCAGTCGGATCGGCAAGCTGTGCCGGAGGCCGACGATCGTTACCGGGGCCTCGGGGGCGGCGCGTCGCTCGAGGCGCTCGACCAAGGTGGTGAAAAGCAAGGTCCGCAGCGAGCTCTCCTCGCTCGTCGCCACCTCGAGACACGAGGTGTCGACCGCGCCCTCGTGCGCCAGCTCCCCGACCAAAGCGGTGAGCGCCGTCCGCGGGAGAAGCGGAACGAGGTGGGCGAAGATGAAGTCGTACGCCAGCCGACCACTGTAGATCTCCCGTCCGAGCTCCTCCTCGTTCGAGACCTGCAGCGCCTCACACAGCCGCTGGCGCTGCTCCGAGTGGGGTGCAGGGGTCCAGCCGAGGTGACGCTCGCAGTAGGCGAAAAAATCCGCCGCCTCGGCCAGGAACGCGGCCCGCTCGGCCCGCCTGATCGCCCGCCGGACGGCGACCGCAGCGCGTGAGGTCCTGACCCACTCGAGGCGCTCGTAGGTCGGCCGCACATCGTCGCCGGTGAGGATCTCGACGCGCTGGCCCGAACGCAGCACCGTCCCGAGGGGCCGTGTCTCGCCATCGATGAGCGCTGCGGCCGCTCGGTCGCCGATGGCGGTGTGGATCGAGTAGGCGTAGTCGAGCGCTGTCGCTCCCTGGGGCACCTCGCGCCCTTCTCCCCGGGGGGTGATCACCTGGATCTCCGCATAGGCGACCTGCGAGGTGAGCTCCAGCACCTGATCGCCGTCGCCCTCGAGCGAATCGAGCAGCTCATCGAGCCAGCGCCGATCCTGCAGTCGCCCCTGGCGGAGCTGGGAGATAACCCCGATGTCGCTGTTGACGTTCATCTCGTGGGTGCGCACGAGAACCTGTACGCGTGGCAGGGTCGGCCCCGTGCAGATGGTATGCAGTGACTGGTAGCCGTTGATCTTGGGCGAGTTGATGAAGTCCTTGACCGAGCCGCGCAGGTGGGCGAGCCGGCGGTGAACGACGTTGAGCGCGCGAAAGCAGCTGTCCACATCGCCGACGATCAGGCACAACTCGAAGTTGCAGCCCTCGTTGAGGCGTCCTGGCGAAGGCGTCCCCGGCCCCACTGCCTGGTAGATGGAGTAGACGCCCTTGGGGTCGATACGGTATTCACAGTCGACGTGCATGGCGCGGAGCTGCTCGCAAATCTCCTTCGCTTTCTCTTTGAGCTCGCGCTTGATGCGGTTGCCCTCGCGCCCGAGCCACTGCAGGATGGAGTGGTACGCCTCGGGCTGCAGGACCTGCATCACGCGGTCCTCCATCTCGCGTGCCAGCTTGAACAAACCGAGTCGGGTGGCGACTGGGATGTAGAACTTTTCGGTCTCGAGGGCAATTCGCCGCTGCTTGTGCTCGGGGAACACCGTGAGCGAGCTGAGGTTGTGGGCGCGGTCGAAGATCTTGATGATGATCGTGCGCAAGTCGGCGGTGGCGGTGGCATGCAGCAGCTTCACGAGGGTCGCCAGTTTGTGGTTGGTGGAGGGCGCCACCTCCTGGCGTTGCAGCTTCGTGAGCCCTTCGACGATGACCGCCACCTCGGAACCGAAGCCCGAAGCGAGCATCGGCCCGGTTACCCGCATGGCACCGCGGGCGTCCTCGATGCAGTCGTGGAGCAACGCCGCTGCGACCGAGACGTCGTCCATCTGGTGGTCGGCCGTAAGGCGGGCCACCGCCAAGGGATGCACGATGTACGGCTCGTTTCCTTCCTTGCGCCGCTGGCAGCGGTGGACCTCCGAAGCGAGCTCGAACGCCCGCCGGATGAGGTCGAGGTCTGGGCTCTCGTTGTGCTCGCTGACGGTCTTCAGCAACTCGTCGAGCGCACCGGTGTGACCGTTGCCTTCGACAACAGGGTCTGTATGGTCATCGTCACCCATCGCCGGCACCCGACCTCCCGCCAACGGCCGCAAGCACCAGATTTCGATGATACTCCGAACCATCCACCTACTGAACGCTCCGCCGCTCGAAAGCTCGGGGTCGAAGACCGCAGCAGGAGGCCGATGCAGATGTCGAAGATCGACGGCGAGGACGGGATGCCGTCGACGTCCGACCTTCGGGCTTCGACCTCGGCCCGGGTGGTGGGGTCACCCTCGTGCCGTGGACAGGCGCGGATCGGTGCGGCGGATGATGTCGGAGATGCGTTCCTGGTTGAACCCGCCGAACCCCTGGTTGCGCTCGATGTTCTCGAGGTGGCTGCCGATCGCGCCCTGGTCAGCGAAGCGCGCGATCGCGGCCTCGTCAACCGTGCCGCCGGTGCGCAGGCGCTCCAGCCGCTCGCCCGCTACGGGCCAGCGCTCACCTTCGGTGAACGCTTGGCGCAGGTAGGGGAAGCTCGAGAACGGTGGCATGGTCGCCACGCCGGCCCGGCCCAACCCGGCGACAGCGTCATCGAACGCCAGCCGCGCTGCCAGGTGGTGGAGCCCCGCGCCCAGCATCGACTCGCCGTGCAGCGCGCACCATAGCCCGATGGTACCGAGCCGGGGTCGCGGAGGCAGGCCGCGATGGGCGAAGTCGCCCTCCACCTCGTCCGGAGAAAGGTCGACGTCGGCGAACACCGCCAGGTCGCAGGCTGGCTGCTGCATGACCTGCGCTCCCCAACCCGCCTCTGCACCGGCGTAAAACCGCTCGCGTGGCACGAACCCCAGGGTCTCGAGGATCTCGATGAGGACGGGGAAGTGCTCGCGCGAGCTTCGGAACGTATGGTGGTCATGGTTGGCCCACCCGAACCCCACCAGATCCTGACGCTCCTTCTGCACTCTCGCGGCACGGTTGTGCCGTGCCCAGTGGGCGCGCTCCACCGCGAAGGCGGCCCACGCCGCCCGGTCCTGTCCGAGCTCGTCGACCAGCCAGCGGGCCAAATCGAGGGTGGCGGCCATCGCACCGGCCACGTCGGCACCGTGCCTCGGCCGCACTGCCCAACGCTCCGAGGCCGCCAGCACCGCCTCGCTCTGGGATGGTTGCTGCTCCACTGGAACGAAGCCGGTCCACCCTCGGCGCTCGACGGCATCGACGGCCCAACCCTGGCCGCTCCAGACCCGGGCGGTGCGGAGCGGCGACAGCGGCGAGCCGGCAATCGGTGCGTCGACGCCCCAAACGGCCAGAAGGTCGGCGGCGGAGTCGACCTTCAGGCCGACGCCGAGCACCCGTCCGGCGGCCGCGTTCCCGGACCGCAACAGGATCGGCGGGAGGACGCTTGCGAGGTGGCGGAACGGCGTGTCTCCCTCGCTCACCGCATCCTCGGTGGCGACGAAGCCGACCGCTGCCAACTGGGCGCGGACCTCACCGCCTTCGGCCACCACGAGGTGGTCGACGAGATCAACGAGCCGGCAGTCGGCGAGCCGGCGGGCCGCCGTCTCCACCTGTCCAAGTGGAGGCGCGGCATCGAGGGCTTCCCTCCACCAGCCGTGCACGAGCTGTTCGGCCTCGGGCTGACACTCCCAGTGAGTGGTGATGCGTTGCGTCATGGTCGCTTCCCCCTCGCCGGATGACGGTAACACCGGCACCGCAGCCGAGGCAATTGTGGTCCCTCGGAGCGGAGGGTATCGAAAACCTGCGGACGCGCCAGAATCCGGTTGTCGGTCGGGATCCCAGCGCCCGCCAGCCTACGCGGTACCACATCCGACTCCCCGCACCGGCGCCGGCCACGAGCGTCGCGGTCGGGCTCACCGGACATGGCCGGTGCTGTATCCGGCTGGTCTCTGCCGGGTGTCGCGTCTCCGGTCGTCTACTCGTAGCGGAGCGACTCGATGGGGTCGAGCCGGGCGGCCTTGCCAGCGGGGTAGACACCGAAGAGGACACCGACCAGGGAGGCGAAGCCGAAAGCCAGGAACACCGCCCACACCGGGACGTGGGCTGAGGGGAAGCCGGGAATCGCCGCGGCCCCGAGGCTGCCCAGCCCCCAGCCCAGGAAGATGCCGATCGTGCCGCCGAGCGCCGAGAGCGTCACCGCCTCGATGAGAAACTGCATGAGTACGTCGGTGCGCCGTGCCCCCACCGCTTTGCGCACGCCGATCTCGCGCGTGCGCTCGGTAACCGACACCAGCATGATGTTCATGATGCCGATGCCACCCACGAGCAAGGCGATGCCGACCACGGCACCCACGACCTTGGTGATCGCCCCGAAGATCTTCGAGGTAGCCTTGAGGATCTCCTCTTGGAGCAGGATCTCGAAGTCGTTCGAGACCCCCTTGCGGAGCCCATGACGGTCGCGCAGGACGGCGGTCATGAGCTCCTTGGCTCGATCCACGTCTTCTGGAGAACGGGCTTTGAAGTCGAGACGGATCTGGCGCATCGCCTCCTCGCCATAGATCTCGCGGGCGGTCGAGAACGGGATCATGATGAGCTCGTCGCGGTTCTGGCCCAGGAACTCGCCCATCTTCTCCATGATGCCGATGATCGTGAACGTCGCCCGGCCGACCAGCAGGTCGACGCCCAGGGGGTCCTCGGGCAGGCCCAAATCGGCGATGATCTTCTGTCCCACGAGGCAGACGCGGGTACGGCTTCGCTGGTCAAGGTCGGAGAAGAACCGGCCTTTCTCCACCCAGTGGTTCGCGACCTCCTGGTAGGCGGCGCCGACCCCCAGCACCAGCGGCGTTGCCGAGCGGTCGCGCAGCCGCACCCGCTCGCGGGTGAAGAGGATCGGTGAGAACGCGGCGATCTCCGGTACCCGCTCGAGGATCGCCTGGCCATCCTCGTAGGTGAGCCGGATGTCGCGCCCCACGTGGTCGGGGTTGTTGGGGTCGTTGTTGGGCACCACCAGGATGTACGTCGCCCCCACCCCCTGGAGCTGATCGGAGATCCAGAAGTTGAGCCCCTGGACGATCGAGACCACGGCGATCACCGCCGCCACGCCGATGATGATCCCGAGCGTGGTGAGGAACGAGCGCATCTTGTTGGTCAGGATCGAACGCAGGGCGATGCGGAAGTTCTCGTACAACACGGCCGGCTCCTACGGCTTCTTCGCTCGTGGCGTCGGACTCGGCTTGTGGTGCACCGCCTCCGCGTCCTTGAGCTTGCGCAGCTCCTTGTACGGCCCGGTGACGACGGCGTCGCCAGCGGCTAGGCCCTGCTTGACCTCCACCCACAGCTCATCCTGAGTTCCGGTCGTGACCTCGCGACGCCTCGCCTTGCCGGCCTCGAAGAGGTACACCGCGCTCACCTCGCGCTGCGTCGGGTCGCCTTCCTTGCGCTCGACCTCCTTGCCCCCAGCGTCGAGCCACCGGGTTTGCACTGCTTGGATGGGGACCGCCACGACGTCGCTCGCAGTGGCGGTGCGGATCTCGACCTTGGTGGTCATCCCCGGCTTCACCCGTGGGTCCGGGGAAGAAAGCGCCACCTTGACGCGGAACTTCACGACGTCACCTTTCTTGAGGCCCGACGAGCCGATCTCCACCACCTTGCCGGCGAGCTGCGTATCGGGCAGCGCATCGACGGTCACGATGGCCTCCTGGCCGGGTTCGAGGCGCACGACCTCGCTTTCCGCAACTTCCACCTCGGCCAGCAGCTCCGAAAGGTCACCAATCGTCATCAGGACGGAACCGGCGAAGTTCATCGTGCCCATGACCGCGGTCTCGCCCTTCTCGACGTTGAGCGCGGTGACGTGCCCATTCATCGGCGAGCGGATCGTGGTCCGGGCCAGGTCGTCGCCGGCGCGTTGCAGTGCCGAGCGTGCCTGGGCGATCGTCTCCCGCTGCGCCCGCTCGGCGATGACGGCGCTGTCGAACGCGAGCTGGGCGCGTTCGAGCGCCTCCTGCGAGACCACGCCCTCGGCCGAGAGCTGCTGCGAGCGCCGCAACCCCAGCTCGGCGTTGACGCGCTCGACACGGACCCTCTCGAGGTTGACGTTGGCCTGGTCGAGCAGCGCCTTGGCTTGGTCGCGTGCCGCCAAGTACTGCTCCTTCTCGATCTCCACCACGACCTGCCCGGCCGTGACGGCGTCGCCCTCGCGCACCGGCAGCGCCACGATCTCGCCGATGACCTTGGACTGGATCTCGACCTTGGTCTTGGGGTTGATCTCCCCGGTGCCCTTGACGTGGGCGATGATGGTGCGGGTGCCGGCCTTCTCGACCTCCACCGCCGGTCCCCTGCCCTGACTGGGTCGCAGCGATCCCCACACGACGACCGCGAGTATGGCCACGACGGCGAGCGTAATCAGTGCTTTCCGAGCGTCCATGCCGTCCTCAGAACAGCAACGCGAGGCCGACCTTGCCCAGGGTGTACAGGCCCCAGAGCACGACGACGATTCCGATCGCCTGGCCACGCTTCACTTTGCCGATGATCTGCAGGGCCAGCACTACGAGCACCCACTGCCACAGGTTGAAAACATCCAGCACCGAGCCGGCCGCCACCAGCACCCGGTGCGCGTCCGGTCCGAGCCAGCTCGCGACGCTCGACTTGACGAGGTGTGGAAACTCGGAGGCGAGCAGCGAGTCCCGCTGTAACGCCACCACCAGCATGAGCGCGCCGGAGACCAAACTCGGCGGCAGCAGAGCGTGGCTGATGCCCGAGAACACCTTGCCGAACGCCGTGTCACCCCCCACGAGCCGAAGGCCGAGAGTGTACAGACCGGCCAGGATCAGGAACATGATCGGAATCATCAGAGGGGTTGTGTACATCGTGAGCTTGGCGAACTTCCCACCGACCGCCACCGCCTGCTCGAGCTGCTCCTCCGTCACCGGCCGACCACTCTTCGCCATCTGCTCACGGATCGTGCCTTCCATGTCGATGCGGGGAGCGATCACGAGCTGCGAGGCGAGCGAGAACACCACCAGGATCAGGACCGGCCACACCCACGAGGGCCGGTGCGCGAGCTCGCGAAACACCGCCGAGGGCTCGTAGAACATCCGCACGACTTGCCCGAGGCGGTTCGTGGGGGACTCGGGCATCGGCTGCACCGGGACGGGTTGTGGTTGCGGCTCCATCGGTTCCTTCCTCTCCTGCGCCACCGAGACGCTGTGCGGTACGGTCACGAGGCTTTCGGCCTCGGTTGGTGCATGGCTGCTCATACGCACGAGCGCTGAGGAGGTTATAGCAGACAAAGGATGTCGCTTCCGGACCGCGGTGGCGGCGACCGGAGGAAGTCGCGAGCGGTGCTCGGATGTCGCGTGCCGGCGGTGTCGGCGGTGGATGGGCTCGTCCGTGCCCGCCCTCGCTCCGTGGGGTTTCGGTGGATCAGGGCTCAGCGGGCGGAAAGCGACCCCCACCTCGTGGGATCGAAGGCGGGCTACGGAGTGCGGTCAGCTCTGGGTGCCGAGGAAGATCACGTAGTACGTGATCGCCAGCCCCGCCAGCAGCAGCAGATGGGGCAAGGCGCGGGCGAAAGCGTTCCGCTCCCCGGCGCGGCGAGCGATCATGACGAGCGCCACGGCGCTCCCGGTGATGCCACCCGAGACGACGAGGAACTTCAGGAAGGTGATGACCGCCGGGTTGACGAACGGCTCCACCAGCCCCTCGCGTCCCGTCATGGGCATCCCGTTGATCACCGAGTCCCATAGCTTTCTCGCGTAGCCGAGGAGCTCGTACAGACCGTGGTCGAGGAAACCCTCCAGGAGATGGGCGGCGTGGCCCGCGAACGCCAGCGGTACGAAGCCGATCCCGTACGCGGCGAGGTTGTCGCGGACGCGCTCCTGCGAGGCGGCGGCCGAGAGCGTGGCCGCGAGAGCGAACCCCAGCAGGCAGAGGATGATGAAGCTTCCCATGAGGACCGGATTGGCGACCGCCGACGAGGCGAAAAAGCCGGTCTTGAGCGGCTTGAACCAGGCCAGCCCCTCGAGCTGGTGGAACCCCATGATGCCGACGAGCATCACCGAGAACACCGAGAGCGCCAGGAGCGGCTGCGAGTTGCGCCAGAGCTCGGAGAGCGGGGGCCGGAGGTTGAGCTGCACGCCCTTGTGTGCGCAGGCCTGTACGCACTTGGTACACAGCAGGCACTCGGCGTTGCTGGTCATCGACGCCGGGTAGAGGAACATGGGGCAACCTTCCACGGTCTCGGTGCCCGTGTAGCAGGTATGCTCGCCACACTGTGTCTGACACACTTTCTTGTTGCCGCGAATCTCGATCGGCGCGATGGTCGAGTAGGCACCGAGCCAGCCGGCGAGCGGGCAGAGATAGCGGCAGAACGCCCGCCGCTCGAACAGCACGGTGAAGGCGATTGCAAGGTAGAGCACCACCAGCAGGAAGATCCCGGTGGACAACGGGCTGACGTCGATCTCGACGAAGCTCTCGATGAGGTCGACCACCACGAAAGCGATCACCAGCCCCCAGAAGTCGATTCTCTTCAAGAAGCTCGGTGCTGGCAGGTTGTAGCGTTTGAGACCGGCCACGAACTCGCCGATACCGGCGATCGGGCAGATTCCGCACCAGATCCGCCCCACCAGCACGCTCACCAGCGGTAGAAAAACCGCCCAGATGGACCAGGTTACGAGCATCCCCGGGTTGCTTCCCGCTTCCCGCAGCGGATGTCCAGGTGGCCGCGTCGCGCCGTACAGGGTCAGGGCCGTCACCAGACCCACGAGGGCGATGTTGACCCAGGTGAGCACGGTCAGCAGCCTCGATCGGCGCAGGAACGTGCGCAGCTTTTCGTTGCGCAGGAGGTTGAGCTTGTGGACCTCCTTCTCGGGCGGGGCCACGAAAATCAGGTCGGGGGCGACGATGGTGTCCTCGCTCGCCACGATGGCGGCACGTTGCATCACGTTTTCGAGCTCGCGCAGGTTGCCGGGCCAGCCATATGACACCAGTCGGTCTTCCGCCTCGCGCGAGAGCAGCCGTGCCCTGCGCCCGCTTTGCTTCGCGTCCAGTCCAAGGAAGTGTTTTGCAAGTAGAGGGATGTCTCTGAGGCGCTGGGTCAGCGGTGGAACGACGACCCGGCGTCCGGCAAGAGCCTCCCACAGGTCGGGGATCAGCCGCCCCATGACCTCCGCCTCGCTGCCGGTGGCGACCAGCACGAGGCGCGTCTGGCCCTGATGGGCTTGCCGCCCGTGCTGACGCCAATACCAGCCGTGCGTGAGATAGGTGAGGAGCAGGCGTTGCTGGTGGATATCGAGCCGCTCGGCGTGAACGATGGCGAGAGTGCCGTCCCCGATGGTCTCGAGCAACCCGGTCTGGCCCTCCTCCTGAGGGTTCGCGGGGTCCGCCTCGACGCCGAACAGTGTGGCTTCCACCGCCGCTGGCGCCACCTCGGCCAGCGAGATCTCGACATAAGGCTGCCTGGCGCCGGTGCTGATGTGGTGGTAGTAGCGGGCGAACGTCTTCTTCCCCACCCCGCGCTCGCCGATGATCAGCAGGTGGGCACCCGCCCTGGCGGCTTCCTCGACCTGTGTCCGCGCCTGCCGGATCTCGAGGTCTTCGCCGATGATCTCCACTGCCGTCGCCACGGCGAAGTGCTCGACCCCGTCGTGCCGCTGGACCCTGTCCGGTGCCTTGCTCTGGGCGGTGCGCAGCCTCTCGCGGGCGTTGAGGACAATGGTCTGATCGACCTCGGGGCGGGTGTGCCGCAGCATCTGGAGCTTGGACTTGGCGAGCTCGAGCACGCACACGTCCGTGTCAGCGACCAGCGTGTGTCCGTACGCACCGCCCGCGACGAGCAGACGGTCGCCGAACCAGCCGCCCGGGCCCAGGTGCTCGATCACCTGCTCCCCGCCCTCGTCGTTGACCTCGACGACGCGCACGCTGCCGGCGACGACGAACAGCATGACCTCGCCAGGCGCATCGGCCCTCGCGATCACCGCACCCTCGGGGAAGAACCGCCCCTCGAGACCAATGGCTATCTCGTGCCGGGCATGCTCGTCGAGGTTGGCCAAAAGCTCGCTCCCGGCGAGCAGCGACAAGCGCTCCGGCAGCGGCACCTCGGGGACGGGCTGCTCCAGGACGAGCTGGACGTTCCCGAGGGTCAGCGTGCAGCCAGGTGCGAGTGGGGCGGTTTGCACCGGGCTGCCGTCGATCCGCACTCCGTTGGCCGAGCGCAGGTCCTCGACGAGCCAGCAGCGGTTCTCGAAGCGGATCTCCGCATGGGTTCGGGAGATGCTGCCGTCGTCGATGGTGATGTCGCTGCCGGTGGCGCGGCCGATTCGCAGGCGGGCGCCGGTAAGGGCGATCGTCCGCCCGGCCCCGATGCCAGCCGTCTGCCGAAGCCTCGCCCGCCAGCCCGCGAGCCGTTCGAGGTCGGCGGGCCTGATGGCCACGGTGGCCAGCCCGGCTGTCTCGCTCGGTGGCGGCGCCGTCCCGACCGAGCCGGAAGGAACCGGAACGCCACCCAACGCCGGGCCGAGATCGCGCATGACTATCTCCCCGTCCTACCTGCCGAGCCTCGAGCCAGCCCGAAGCCCGGGAATGCGATCATCGCCAGTATATGCCCGGCAGGGGAACAGACAGGTTCCGAGGCGTCGACCCGAGGGGACTGCCTTGCGGCCCGACCTCGACGCTCGTCTCCTGAAGAGGGCCAGGCCCACGTCTGAGCTCGGGTCCGGGTCCAGGTCGCGAGGCGAAGGAGCGTGGGCGGCGTGGAGGAGGGCTTTGGACTCTCAGCTCTCGACCGGTCGGGTGGGGGTAGGGGCTACAGGTAGCCGACCGAGCGGTACTGCTCGATTTTCTTGGGGATGGTGACGTTCCAATACTCCTCGAAGTCGAACGACGAGTAGTCGTGGAACGGTGCGGGGCCGGTGTCGACCAGCAGGCACTCGCAGCGGTCTCCGTCTTCGATGACGAAGATGTTGTTGGGGCTCACCGAGGTTTTGGCGTCGGGGTGCCGTACGAAAAGCTCGAGGAGCTGGTCGATGAAGGCACGAACGGCCAGCTTGGCGAGCAGGTGGCGAGCTTGGGTCGGCGAACCGAGATCGTCATAGATCCGGGCCAGCGAGAGCCCGGCGAGCCGCTGCTTGACCACGAAGCTGCCGTACGGGTCATACTCCTCGATCCCCGGCACGGGCACGCCGTGGCTGGCGAAGAAGCTGGTCAGCTCGCACTCCTGTCGAATGTGGTCGCGGCTGTAAGCGCGCGGCTTGGCGATCTTCAGCACCGCTCGCTGGCTCTCCTCGTAGTCGTAGACGATACCGTTCTCGCCCTCGCCGATCTTGGGGAGCTTCACCGTGTAGCGGTGATCGGCGATCTCGATCGGCACGCTGCCCACGGCTTCGTCGAGCCCTTCGATGACATGGCTCGACTCGTTGTCGAGATACAGGTTCTGGAGGTCCGCCCCGAGCCCCGCCACGTAGTCGCGGGAGCCGAAGCCCAGGCACGACTCACTGCGATGCTCGCGCAGGAACATGCCGAAAAAGCCGGCTGCTTTGAGCGCCTGCACGAGGTCGATGACGTGAGCGTACTGGGGGGCGAACAGCACCTCGAAAAGCCGCACCTCCTTGCCCGAGAGCGACCGGAACCCACAGTTGCGGCACTCCTCCACCTGGACCTTGGGGATGCGCACCGGCGAGCCCGCCACCGCGATCTCGTAGGGCACCTCCACGCGTTTGAGGATCGCGCCCTCGCAGCGAGGGCAGATCTCGTAAAGCCGTGTCGTCTCCTTGACCACGAGACCCCCTAGTACGCGCCGGTGGCGCGCTCCTCCAGTAGGCGGGCGTGGGAGCTGTCGAGCGCGTGCAGACGCTCGGCCAGGGTGATGGCAATGTTGCGGATGAGCTTGTAGGGAGCGGTGAGGTTCGCTTCCATGAGCTCGTTGAAGCGCTCGCGGTCGACCTCGATGAGCTTGCAGGGCGTGGCAGCCACGGCAGTCATCGAGCGCGGAGCGTGCAGCAAAAAGCCCATCTCACCCAACACCGACCCGGGCTTGATGCGCACCCCGAACTGGCCGGAGCGGGAGAAATGGCCGCGCCGCAGCTCCACCTCGCCTTCCAGCACGAGATAGAAGTTCTCCCCGATCGAGCCCTCGGAGAAGATGACCTCCTCGGCATCGTACTCGATGGTGCGCGCCACCTTGAGGAGCAGGAACACCTCCGACGGTTTGAGGTCCCGGAAGATCTCGAAGCCCTTCGCCTCGTCGCGCTCGGACTGTGTCACCTCCTTCGGCACCAACCATTGGAGGTATCCGGTGCGCTGGTACTTGCGAACCCGGTCGGGCAGCACTTCGTTCCAGTACTTCTGGAAGGTGAACCCTTCGTAACTTTTCTTGAGCGTCGTTCCGGGGTCGATGAGCACGAGCTGGAGGGGGTCGGAGAAGCGGCCGGCCTCGGTCAGCACGTAGATGTTGTTGGGGCTGATCGAGACCTGACAGTCCGGGCGTTTGCGAAACAGCTCGAGCAGCCGGGTAAGGAAGTGCTCGAGCCCTTCCAAGACCAAGCTCTGGGTGCGGGCCGTGAGGCTGGCGAACCGCAGGTACAAGCTGGTCACCGACTCGCCCTCGATGAGGTCCTTGAGGGCGAACCGGCCCAACGAGTCCATGTAGTGAATACGCGGTACGACGATCCCCTCGCCCAGAAAAAACGACGTCGTCATCTGCTCCTCGAGTAACCGCTCGCGGCATACCGGCTGCTGCTTGGCGACTTTCAAGCACAACGCCCCATGCGCATGCGGCAACGTCATGGACCATGACCGCAACCGGTACACCATGCCGCGGTCACCCTCGCCGAGGGGAGGCAAGACGAGGCCGAACCGCGCGCCACCGAGCGCGCGCTCCACCTCCCGCTTGCCTTCTGCCTGGGCGTGATGCAGATCCTCGAAGAAGGCGGCAGCCTCGGCCTCCAGCTCTGGGCTTGCCAGGTCGGGACGGCTGTGGGTTTCCTCTGTCATGCCTCACCTCGTGGTGGCCAGTCGGCCGCGTGACGCCGGATACGGACGTGAGCCCCAATGGAATAATAGCAACGCGATTCTGGCGGTCCAACACGACCACCACCTCGCAGCGTGAGCCATCGATGCCATCACGGCGGGAGCGTGGTTGGTGACGGCGATCGAAGAGAAGATCGGCGCGCCCGAGTGGAGCCTCGCGGAGGGCACGGCTGTCGCCACGATCGAGCTCGACGCGCCGTCGACCGGCGGGGCCCGCATCGCAGTCGAGCGCCGGGGCCGGCAGCGTGCCGTTCGACGCCCGACACGTGGCAGCAAGGACCTAAAGACGAGGGGTGCCGCCGAAAAAGAGATCGAGCCCGACGCGCACCCCCGGGCTCGACTCGAAGTCCTTCTCCCGTCTGAAGCTCAGGTAGGGCGTGAGCTCAGCGTAGATCCACGGACGCCACATCCGGGTGCGGTAGGTGAGCTCGGAGCGGTACTCGTCGACGATGCGATTCTTGCCGAACACGGCTGCCGAGGCCAGCAGGTAGTGGCGCTGCTCCTCCATCACCCACGCCACCTTGACGACCTGCGAGGTGCGCCAGTACTCCCGTTCCTGCGTGTACTTGGCTGCCGACTGCAGGCGTAGATACAGGCTCGGGGCGAGCTTGCGGTCGAGCACTATCCGGGATAGCCCGCCGAGGTCGTCATCACGGTTCCAGAACAGCGACTGGCTGGCTACCCCCTCCCAGTGTCGCCAGTACCACCGGAAGTGACCGGTGACCTGGGCGTAGAGCTTGACGCCGTGGGAGAAGCCGACGCCCAGATCGCGTGTGACTGCCCAGCGCCCGCCTCGAAACAAGTCACCGCGTGCACCCACCCGCAACCGGGTGTCCGACTCCACGGGATCGCTGCCGGGCAGCAGGTTCTGGGTGATGTTCTCGACGTAAAGGTCAAGCCTCCGCTCGAGATTCGGCATCTGTAAGTTGGTGGACACCACCGGCTTGAAGTCAAGCTCGGAGTCCTCGTGCTGCAGCCAAAGACGCACCCGAAGCTGTGACTCCTGCTCGGCGTCGACCGGCTCGTGCTGGGCGAAGTAGGAGTCCATCGCTCGCACCCGGGCGTTGAAGAACCGCGTGATGCGATCGTAGACGCGATCGATCCACGGCGCTGGCGAGACCACTGCTGCTGCGCTCTGGATCGGGTGCTCCTGCTGAGCACGGAGGGGGTGGGCGGCGGCGATCAGAGCCAGCGCCGCCGCTGAGCCGAAGCGGCGCCTCCGGGAGATCATGACACGAGCATAGCTCAGAAAGCCGCGATGACCCCCAACGTGAGCCTGGTCCGGTCGTGCTCGAGGTCGCGCACGGCCTCCGCCAGCAGGCGCAGGTTGCGCGCCAGCAGGCGGTTGAGGGTGAGCGCGACGGTTTCGTACCGGGTATCGGGCAGGGTCCGGAAGTCGGTCTCCACGTTGTTGTACAGCAGCGACAACGCCCACCGCCCATCCTGGCCGCGGGGGAAGAACAGCAGCTCGGCGAACCCGCCACGGGTCGTCACGTCGCGCTCGGGTCCCTGGCCGAGGAACGGCTTGTCGTCCTTGCGCTGGAGGTACTGGAGGTTGAGCTGGAACCGGTCACCGAGGTCAGCAACCAGGTCTGGGCCGAGGTAGGTCGTGACGTTGTTGCCGTGCTGCCCAGCCGTCGTGCCTCGGTAACCGAAGACACCGACCCTCACCGGACCGACCTGGCGCGCCAGCCGCAGGCTCAAGTTCTTGAAGCTGTTGTCGTCGAACGTCTCGTCCTTGGCGGCCGCAATCCCGTTGCCGTTGACCACCTGGAGCACCACGTCGAGGCCGCCCGGCGCTCCCCATTCCAGGAGCGCCCCGCGGTCGTACGCGAGGTTGGTCGGGCTTGAGCCCACCTTGGTCTTGAAGATCTGGTAGTCCTCGTGCTCGAGTCGCGCCTCGCGTTTGAACATCGGGTCGCAGACTTGGAACTGGCCGACGATGAGGTCCACCGGAGCCCCGAAGAGGTTCGAGAACTGAACGAACGCGTCCTCGATCTTGACCGACTTGCCCTCCTCGAGGACCCCGTACACGTAGTACGAGACATGGTCGTGTATCTGCCCTCCCGAGAGCGCCTTGAATACCCACGGTGTCTGGAAGTCGGTCTTGACCTCCTCCTTCTCCTGCCAAAGGCCGTACAAGTCCATTCGCACCGCGAGCGGCAGCTCACGGAAGAGCTTGAGCAGCGGGTCGCCGACATCGTAGGTGGCCCGGGCCGGCTCCTTCGTGGGGTCCTCCATCCTGAAGCCTCGCCCCGCAAACTCATCGCCGTACGGCTTGAGACGTGGGAACGGCGCGTGGCAGGTCGAGCACGAGAGTTGGTATTTGCGTGCGAACGCCGGAATGGCGTCGGCGCTGGAGGCGGCCAGCAGGCCCCACAGGCCGATGGCGGCCAGCACGGAAGCAACGATCAGGCGGTTGCGGCGCATGCTCCCCTCCTCACTCGAGCACCTCGAAGACGGTGGTATGGATGCCGATTTGCACCGGCTCCCACTCCTCGGCTGGAACGTGCAGGAACTCGCCGACCGAGCTGACGAGGCGCGAGTAGTACACGGTGGCGGTGACCGTCACCGGTCCCGGCGGGGTGTCCTGCGGTAGCTTCCAGGTGAAGGTCTCGGTTCGGGCCGCCAGCGGCGCCAGCCGGTAGTCGGTCCCGAACGCGGCGGTGTTCCACTGCGCGATCGTCATCCGGCCCTTGGGGTCGAGGTACGGCAGCCGGAAGATGCGGTCGCCAGGCTTCATGGTTGCGTAGGTGCCGTCCCGCTTGAGGCCCGGGAAGTCGGCGATTCCCTTGATGTCGCCGATGTCCTGGTAGGCGAGGACATCGCTGGCGATGGTGAGGTCCTCGTCAACGAACCCGGTGCGGTCCACCGGGAGATGGACGGTGCGGCCCTTGGCGTCGGTGGCCTCGACGTGCAGCCACAGCACCCGCTCCTCGGCCGAGCCGGATGGGATCTTGTGGCCGGCCTTGGCGTTCACCACCACCGCCGTGAGCTTCACGGTGTCCCCGGGCTCGGCCTCACGGCTTTCCGGGTGGATGCGTACCTCGGCCACCCCTTTGAGCTTGCCGGGATCGTGGGCGCCGTGGAACAGGTGCTGCCGCAGGTCGGAAAGCTCCGAGCCCATGCGCGCCGAGCGCCCGGGCGCCGGCGGCATATGGCAGTCCTGGCAGACGACCCCGCCTTTGCTGTGCGGTCCCTCGAGCCACTCGAGGTGGGTCGACTTGACGAACAACCCCCACGAGTCCTTCTCGTTATGACAGGTGCCGCAGAACTCAGCCGAGCGCAGGAACGAGTTCTCCCTCGTCTCGTGGTGCGGGCTGACCACGCCTGGACGCGGTCCCTGCTTGATCTTGCCGGGTTGGGTAACCCAGTTGAAGTTGTATGGGACGTCGCCGACGAAACCGGTGACCGTATGGCAGAGGTCGCACGACACCGACTCGTTGGCTCGGGTGCCCGCCTTCGGTGGTTTGGGTGGTATGTCACCGGCCAGCAAAGCGAGCGGCGCGTGGCAGCCGTTGCACCCGGCTTCGACATCGGCCACCTTCGGCTCCTTGGCGGCGTGTGGAAGCGCCAGCTCGAAGTACTCGATCTCGTCCCAGTGGTGGGTGTAGGCCTGCGACATCATCGCCTGCTCGTGCTGGCGGGCAATGTCCACGTGGCAGGTCGCACAGGCTTGAGGGCGTTCGTAGCGGTCGTACGGCTGCGTGCCATAGGCTTCGTCGGAGACTCTGGGCGCGCCTCCTCCTTGCGCGAGCAACGCCACCGGTAGCAGGAGCACGAGAGCCCGTCGCATCGTCGGATCCCCCTGCAAACGATCGTACGACGGGGGACGCCGTGAGTCCAGACGGTTCGCTGGCAGGCAGGGTCCGGCCGCTTTTGAGCTTGCGGCTCGCCGCGTGCCAGGTTCCGGTGCGGATGGTCTTTTCTGGCTGCCTCGTCCCCTATCGCAGGGTCGGCCGAGCTGGCTCGACCAACGGCGAGTGCGGTTGCCAGCGCGCTCTTGACCCGTCGTACTGCGTCCGGCATGGTGGGCAAGGAGGCGCAGGGTGGAGGATGAGCCCCGGCTGGTGACGGGTACGGCAGGCGTGGTTGATCGCCTGATGGGGTGGGTGATCCTCGTCGCCTCTGCCTGCACGCTCGGCATGCTGATCCTTGCCACGACGCCGTGGGAGGCACCGGCCTCGGCACTCGGAGGCATCGCAGCGCTCACCGGGTGGTGCGTGAGCCCCTATCTCGGCCTCGCGGCAGTGCGCAGGCTGGCACGGTCACCCGGTCAGCGCGTCCTGAGCTTGGTCGTTTCCGCTGGCACGGCCTCCTTCGGGCTGCTGGTCCTGGGCGACGTGCTGGTCGTCCACCGGGGACTGCTCAACGCACTCGTGACCATGGTCGTGCCGGGCTACCAGTGGGGTGCGGTGCTGGCGGGTGGGGCGGCGGTCCTGATCTGGCGGCTGGCTCAGCGGGGCGAATCGGCACCCTGAGGTGATCGGTCTCGCCGAGCGGGCCGGGCAAAGGCGAGCGCCGCCAGCGCCACGACCAGGGTCCGCCAGTGCTGCAGGAGCGGCCAGCCGACCAGGCGCACGACGCGCTGTGGGAAGTACGGTGCGGCGAGGCCCGCGGCGCCGGGAAACCACAGCTCCCGCCGCCGCCCCAGGCCGGTGGTGAGCAGCACGCCGAGCAGCGGCAACGCCCCGACCGCGGCGACGGGCACGGCCGGGCCGCCGAGAGCACGTGGGTTTTCTGCCCTCACGCCCCGCTCACAGCCACACGAGCGAGAGGCCAGCCAGACCCAGCAGCACGAGGGCGACCAGCCCCTGCACGCCCGTCTGCCGGTCGGCGAAGATGAACGCGTAGACCCCCTTGAGTACGTTGTTGGCGGCGGTCGTGATGAGGACCGCCGCGGCGGCGGTGGCGAGTGGCGTCGAGCTGCCGGCGGTCTGGGCCAGCCCCATGATGAACGGGTCCACGTTCACGGCTCCCATGAGCACGGCCAGGGCGTACATGCCGAGGCTCCCGAAGTGGCGCAGCACGAGCGTGGTGACGACCAGCAAAGCGATGAAGATCCCGGCGAAGGCGAAGGTGGAACGCAGCTCGAGCGGGTTCTTCGCCTGGTACTGCCGTTCCGGCACGCTGGGGTTGGGGTCGGGACGGTGTGTCCACCACAGCCCAGCCGCTGTCGCCGCCAGCCCGAGGATGAGCAGCTTGAGCGCGAGTGCGCCGTACAGCGGCTGGGAGAAAATCGCCAGCAGCAGCACCAGGCGTAGGAACATCATCCCGCTCGCCGCCAGGATGCTGCCGGAAAACAGGTGTGGCCGGTCCTCGTGTTTCGCCCGGCGGGCAAGCACCACGGTGATGACGGTGGATGAGTACGCCCCGCCGAGCAGAGCCGCCAGCACGATCCCCCCGCGTTTGTGGGTAACCCGCTGCAGCACGTACGCGCCGTACGAGACGCCGCTCACCGCTACGACCACCAGCCAAGCCTTGAACGGGTTGAGGCGAAACGGCCCGAGGTCTTGGTTCGGTACGGCGGGGAGGATCACCGCCGTGAGCAGCAGGAACTTGGTGAACGTCTCGACCTCTTCGGCCGGGATGCGGTCGGAGAGGTTCTCGAGCCCGCTCTTGAGCTCGAGCAACAGCAGCGCCAGAACGACGATGGTGGTGGCGATCCAGTAATGGGTGTAGTGAACCAGCGCGCCGAGCACGTAGGTGAGCAGCCCACTGATCTCGGTGGTAACCCCGGCGTCCTCCGCGGTCTCCAGCTTGTGGCGGTACGACACGACCATGAACGCAGTCACGGCCCCGAGCCCCAGCGCCACGAGCAGTAGCTCGGTCCCCGAGACGAGGGCCGTGCCGTACCCAAGCAGACCGATGAGCGGGAACGTCCGAACGCCGCCGAACATGTAGTGCCCGGTCCGGGCTTTCCTTCCCCCCCGTTCGAGGCCGAGGAGGAACGACAGCCCGAGGACGAGCAGGACCTGGAACGCCTCTGGCGGAACCTGACTCAGCAGTGCGCGGACCTGGTCCATAGCGATGGCTCCCGCGCGAGGGTACACCATGACGGCAGGTGGGGTGGTTGGCGGCGGCGGTCGACGTGCCGGCGCTGCGGTCACGAGTCGACAGTCCTCGCTACGGGAAGGGCACGCCCAAGAATGCCTCGAGCTCCTCCGTCTGATTGCCGGCCAACCGCAGAGCGAGGGCCGCCGTCTCCGGATCGCCGAGCGCCGCTCGACTGGCGGCCGGATCGAGCCCCAGATCCTTCACCCCTACGTGCTCGCCGCTCAGCAGGATGAGCGCCCGCTCGACAACGTTGGCGAGCTCTCTGACGTTACCTGGCCACGGCGCCAGGACGAGGGCGGCCATGGCCGCAGGCGTGAACGTCGGCACCTTCACCCGCAGCCGCTCGGCAGCCCGAGCTGCGAGATGGAGGACGAGCGCCGGGATGTCCTGCCGTCGGTCTTCCAAAGCTGGGAGCCGGATCGGGAAGACGTGCAGGCGGTGGAAGAGGTCGCGGCGGAAGTCGCCGGCGGCCACGCTCGCCTCGAGGTCGCGGTTGGTCGCGGCCAGGATGCGCACCTCGACCGCCACCTCGGCCTCGCCGCCGAGACGAGTGATCCGCCGCTCCTCGACGGCCCGCAGCAGCTTGGACTGCGTGGGCAACGGGATCTCCCCTACCTCGTCGAGGAACAGCGTGCCCCCGTGCGCCTGCTCGAAACGGCCAACGTGCCGGGCGGTGGCACCCGTAAACGCCCCCCGCTCGTACCCGAACAGCTCGGACTCCACCAGGGTCTCGGGGACAGCGGCGCAGTTGAACGCCACGAACGGGCCGTTGCGGCGAGCCGAGAGGTGGTGCACGGCGCGTGCGAATAGCTCCTTGCCGCTCCCGGACGGCCCGAGCAGCAGCACCGCGGCATCGGTCGGGGCGACGCGCCGTAGCGCCGTCACGGCAGCGACGAAGACCGGCGCCGTTCCGACCAGCACGGGCATTCCATGCTCGACCGGGAGGGCGGCGAGGAGTGCGCGCCGGGGTTCGGTGGCGGCATGGAGGGCGGCGAGGACGAGCCCCATGTCGAGCGGCTTGGTGAAGTAGTCTCGGGCGCCCAGCTTGAGCGCCTCGACCGCGGTCTGGACGGTGGCGAAGCCAGTGATGAGGAAGACGGGAGTCTGCGGGTCCGCTGCCCGCGCGGCGCGTAGCACCTCCAGGCCGTCGGCTCCGGGCAGCTTGAGGTCGGTGACTACGGCCAGCAGCGGGGTCGGCTCGCCGATGCGGCGCACCGCCTCGTCTCCGCGCAGCACCACCTCCACCTCGTAGCCCTCGGCGCGCAGCGTCTCGGCGAACATCTCGGCGAGTGAGCGCCGGTCCTCGACCACCAGCACCGGCGCGCTCATGCCGGATCTCCGAGCGGCAGCGTCAGGACGAAGCGCGCGCCGTGCCCCTCGCACGGCTCGTACACCACGTCGCCGCCGTGCAGCCGCGCCAGCCGGCGCGACATTGCCAGCCCCAACCCCCCGGAGGGCTTGGTCGAGACGAACGGACGAAACAAGCGGTCGGCGACTTGCGGGCTGACCCCGGGACCGTCGTCCTCCACGACGACCCGCGCATAGTCGCCGGTCGCCGCCGTGAGCACGCGCACCGAGCCCGTGCCGCCCACCGCCTCCACCGCGTTGCGCAGGAGGTTCTCGACGATCACTCCCACCGCCATACGATCCACCACGACCTCGCACGGTGCGAGCGCCAGCTTCGGCACCACCGCGGGGGAGGAGGCCGCGACGCGCGCGGCCGCTTCGGTCACGAGCTCGGCGAGGTCACAACGCTGGCGGAGCAGCTCGTGCGGCTGTGCGAAGCGCAGAAAGCGCTCGAGCAGCCCACCCAGCTCACCGGCCTCCTGCTCCATCGCCGCGACGAAGCGTGCGCGGCGCTCCTCGTCGGCTTCGGGAAGAAGCCGCAGATAGCCACGGATCGTCGCCAGCGCGTTGCGCAGCTCGTGGGCCATGCCAGCCGAGAGCTCACCGAGCTGGGCCATCTGCTCGCGTTCGGCGAGCGTTCGCTCGAGAGCTTCGAGCGACGTGCGGTCGGAGAGAAAGGTAACGTGGCCGAGGCTGGCGCCGGTCGAGGCGAGCAACGGAAAGCGTCGCACCTCGACGACGCGCTCCCCGAGGGCCAACCGTCCATCCGAGCACAGCGCCGCCGGCAGCCCCCGGCCGACCGCCAGCTCGTCACCCGCCAGGGCCTGCGCTGGCGGGTTGTACGCCTGCACGACGTCGAGCATATCGGTGACTACCACCCCAAACGACGCCTCGCGGGTGAGTACCTGGGTGAGCACCTCGAGCTCGTCGACACGCTGACGGGCGCCCGCCTCCGAGGCCTCGAGCCGCCGCACCGCATCCTTGAAGGTGCCGACAAGGAAGCGGTCCTCCGGCTCCTCGCCCGGGCCGTGGGCGATCCGCACCGCCTCGGCCAGCAGCTCCCGGTAGGGCCCGAGGGCGCGGGTGATCAGCACCCAGGCCAGGAACGCACCACCGAGGCCGACCACCAGCGCCAGCACTGCCCCAGCCATGCGCCAGCGACCGGCGGTGCGGGCCCGCGTGGCGGGTACGGCGACCCGCGCAACACCGCCACCGGCCAAGGGCTGACAGGCCACCATCACCTGCCGGGTCCCCAGCGCCAACGGCCCCGCCACGGTGCCGCCGGCCGCTTCCCACTGCTCGCGCGAGTGCCACGGCCACCACGCCGGGAGGAGGGGACCGAACTCGCCGAGCGACCAGTCCACCGTTCCGTTGCGAAACACGACCATCCCCCACCCGTCGGCCCGCAGCGCCGCGTGGTAGCGGGCCGCGTCGACCTGGGCGGCGTTGGCAGCGAGCATCTGGGCTGCCACCAAGGCCGCCCGTCCGGTCTCCTCTTCGACCAGCCCCGCCACCCCCAGGACACCGCCCATCTCGACGGCGATCATCGCGACCAGCATGAGCAGCGCCGCTCCGATCAGCACCCGCGCCTCGCGGAAGCGGCGGGACGGCAGGACCGAGGTCATGATCCCGAACCCCAGACGAGCCGGGCGAGCTGGTGAGCCCACAGCAGCACCACCACGCCGGCACCGCAGAGGAACGTCCCGAACGGCAGCTCGGTATCGGCTTTGCCGCGACCACCGGCGATCAGCGCCAGACCCACGATCGCCCCGGATACCACTCCCAGCATCAAGGACATCAGCATGCCGCGCCACCCCAAAAACGCTCCCAGCATCGCCAGCAGCTTGACATCGCCCCAGCCCATGCCCTCCTTCCCGCGTAGCCACCTGTAGGCGACGATGACCAACGCGGGGATGGCGGCGCCCAGGACCGTACCGATGGTCGCGTCAACCAGCGGGACGAGCCGGTGCCCCGAAGGTTGCAGCAGCCAGCCCTCGGCGGCCGCTCCGGCCAGCCCGAGGACGATCCCCGGTAGGGTCAGGACGTCGGGCAGCAGGTGGTGGTCGAGGTCGATGAACGCCAACGGCACGAGCAGAAGGACGAGCACACCGGCCTCGGCAGCGGGCAGGGTGAGGCCCAGTCGGTGGTGCACGAGCGCCAGCAGCGTGCCGGTTGCCAGCTCAACCACCGGGTAGCGCCACGAGATCGGCGTCCGGCAGCTCCGGCAGCGACCTCGGAGCCACAAGAATGAGATCAGCGGCAGGTTGTCGAACCAGCGAACGAGTGCTCCGCACGCCGGGCAGCGCGAGCGAGGCTTCCAGAGCGAGATCTCGAGCGGCAGCCGGTGGATCACGACGTTGAGGAAGCTGCCGAGCACCAGACCGTAGACGAAAACGATGGCGGTCACCACGGCGGGAGGTATCACGACCTGCCTCCCCTGCCCGCAGCGGCGAGCAGCCGCGCGTAAAGCTCCTCCTGCTGGCGCACCATGAGGGTGCGGTCCCATGCCTCGAGGCCTTCGTCGGCAGGCGCAGACAGTCGTGCTCGGAGGCTGGGGTCGGTCAGCAGCTCCGCCACCCGCTCGGCCAGCACCGCCTCGTCCCCGGGCGCCACCGCGTACCCGTTGATCCCGTCGCGCAGCACCTCACGAACCCCATCTACGGCCATGGCAACCACCACCCGGCGGGCTGCCAGCGCCTCGACCACCACCCGCGGGAGCCCCTCGAAGCGGGACGTGAGCGTCACCACCGTTGCCGCGTCCAGCACCGCCGGCACGTCGCGACGCCACCCCGGCAGGTGCAGCCGTCCCTCGAGACCCGCCGCGGCGCGCGCTACCTCGAGCTTGCTCCGCAGCTCGCCGTCGCCGACCAGCACGAAGTGCGCGTCGGGAAAGCGCGGGGCGAGGGCGGCGGCGAGCGCCACGAAACGCTCGGGGGCCTTCTGCGGCTTGAGGCACGAGACCTGGACAACGAGCGGCACCCCGGCCGGGATCCCCAGCTCGCTGCGGACCTGCTCGCCGCCGCTGGCACATCGGAACGCCTCGAGATCGATGCCGGAGCGGATGACCGACGCCTGCTCGCGTCCGAACAGCCCCAGCTCGACCCCCTGCTCGAGGTTCGCTCGGGAGACGGCGACGAAGTGCGAGGTCCAGCGGGCCGCGACCCGTTCGGCGGCCAGGAATGTGGCGTGTACGGCCGCTGACTGGTGAGAGCCGAAACCCCAGCCGTGAATGGAGTGGACGATCACTGGTACGCGCTCGGCCCGCGCCGCCGCGCGGCCGAGGACGCCGGCCTTGGACGAGTGCGTGTGCACGAGGTCCGGCGCGAACTCCCGGATCGCCGCGCGCAGCTCCCGGAACGCTTCGAAGTCGAGCCACGGTCTGACCTCGCGCCGAAGGTGCCGCAGCTCGTACCGCCGCACGTCCGCGAGCGCTCTCGCCTCGGCCAGCAGCTCTCCCCGATCGGCGCAGGCCAGACCGACCTCGAACCGGCCCCGGTCCAGCATGGCACAGGTGTCGAGCGTGTTGCGCTGCGCCCCCCCCAGCTCGAGCATGGTGATGGCATGGAGCACCCGTGCCCGCCTCACGGCGCCACCTCCTCGGCGACCTTGGCGCCGTCGAGCAAAGCGTCCTCCATCGCCGAGTACTTCCAGGAGGCCCAGCGGCCGGCCAGCCGCACCCCGGCCGCCGCAAACGCCTCTCGCAGCGTGCTCACAGCCGACTCCAGCGCGGCATCGAACACCACGTAGCCAGGGTCGACGCGCGCCTCGAGGCGGGTGGCGATGCGCTCGCGGCGCAGCAGCCCAAGCTCCTCCAGGCCGTCGAGACAGCGACCCCAGACATCCGGAGGAGCAGGCGTGCCAGCGGGGACGCTTACCTCCACCGACAAGGTGTGGCAGCCAGGCGGCGCCACCTTCCCGTGGTTGGAGGGAAACCCGATGCGGTAGAACGGGAAGCGGGCTTCGGGCACGTACAGCCAGTGCTCGCGGCGGGGCGGCGGGCCCTCGACGCCGAGGTTGAGGTTGACGACCGCTACCGCCCGCAGCCGGGTGGCCGCTGCGCGGGGGCCGGGTGGCAGGTCGTCCGTCATCCGGCACAGGTGAGAAAGCGGCACCGTCGCGATCAGCGTCTCCCAACCAAGGGTCTCGCCCGAGGCGAGCTCGAGCGCTCGCTCGCGCAGGTGCAACCGCCGCACCGTGCTGCCCAGGCGGAGGCCCGGGACGTGCTGGGCCAGAGTGTCGGCGAGCAGCCGGATGCCGCCCTGTCGCGGGTAGAGAAAGGTGGCGTTGTACCCCACCGGTTGTCGGAACAGCCCCAGCGCTCCGTCCACCAGGTCCTCGAGCCGGGGGCGCGGCACGAAGCGCCCCACCCATGCCGCCGTGAAGTCGCGGGCCTCGGCGCAGAAGAGCTTCTGGTTGTAGGGAAAGAAGAATAGCCGGCAGAGCCCCTCCCCGAAGCGCGACAGCGCCCAGTCGGCGAACGGGCCGGATTGCGGGGCCTCCGGCTGCTCGCGGGCGACGAGCGCCCCCAGCAGGCATTCGCGCCGGATGGCGGGCGGCAGCCGGTGGGTGTTGATCTGGATCGGGTACGGCGTGACGGTGCCGGCCACGGCGATGCCGGCGCGGCGAGCGAGCGACCGCAGGCGGCGGGCGATCCCCAACTCGGTCACGAGCCGCCGGCTCTCCTCCCGCCCAAGGTGCAGGAGGTGGCCAGTGAGGTCGAAGGCAAAGCCGTCCTGCTCGAGCGTGCGGCATGCCCCTCCGACCACCTCCTCGCGCTCCAACACGACCGGGTCGACGCCGTACCGGCGCAGGTGAAAGGCCGCCGAGAGACCGGTGAGCCCGGCACCGAGAACGATCACCTTCCTCATGTCGCCTGCCGCATGTCGAGGCCGGCCAGCCACCCGAGCAACGAGACGAACGCCACCGCGAGCCCGCCGAGCAGCCAAAGCGAGAGCTGCCAGGACCACCAGAGGGCGCATCCGATACCGATCACCCCACCCGCTGCGGCCAGGGCGTAGCAGGTGACCACGGCCGGGCGCACGCTGCCGCCCCACGCGCGCCGCAGGCGAAGCGGAAAGTGGTCGCGGCTCCCATGCCAGAACGGGCGGCCGGCCCGTGCCCGCAGCACGGTCACGTACGCGGTATCGGCGAGCGGCACGACGAGGATTGCCAGGGGGGCGAGGAACCCGGCGGCGCTGTGCTCCGTCCAGCGGATGGCGAGCGCCAGTGCCCCGAGCGTGATCCCGGTGGTCAGGCTTCCGGCATCGCCGAGATAGATCCGAGCCGGGCTGAAGTTGAAGACGAGGAACCCCCCGAGCGCCCCGGCCAGGGCGAACGCTGCGGCCGCCTCGGGCAGCTCCCCCCCGACCAACGCCACGGTGCCCAGCCCGAGCGCTGCGATGACCCCGACGCCGGCCGCGAGGCCATCCATGATATCGAGCAGGTTGAAGGCGTTACAGACGGCCAGGAGCCACGCTGCGGCGAGCGGCCAGCGCAGCTCGGGCGGGACTTCTGTCAGCTCAATGACGGCGCCCGAACGGATCAGGACGAAGATTGCCACCCCCTGACCGGCCACCTTGGCGAGCGGCGTGAGCACCCCGAAGTCGTCGATCAGCCCCACCAGCAGCGTCAGCGTCCCGGCCAGCAGCAGCCCCAGCAACAGCGAGTTGAACGGCAGCACCAGCCCGAGCGCCATGAGGTACGCGAGGAATACGGCCAGCCCGCCGAGGTAGGGTACCGGCTCACCTTGGTTCTTGAGCCTCCCGTCGGGGCGGTCGACGATCCCGAAGCGCAGCGCCGCCTGACGAGCCACCGGGGTGAAGTACAGACCCAGCAGCACCGCCAGTACCAGCACCAGGAACATCAGAGCGATGCTCAACGCAGATCCCTCAGGCGCTGGCGACGGAGCAGAGGCCGCTGCCGCCACGCGGTGCGCAGGCGGGGTAGCGCCCGCACCACGGCCGACCAAACCGCCGGGCGTCGCAAACCGACCAACAGGAGCACCATCGCATCTGCCGGCAACAGTACGGGCAAGCGCGGCCAGAAATCAACCGCCGCAAGGTTGCGCAGCCAGGTCGCCCAGCGGTTGACGAGGATTCCTGCGGCGACAGCGGGCGGGCGGCGAAACAGCAGGCGGCCGGAACCGGGCTCGGCGGTCCCGCCCCGGCGATGCACCGCAACCGCCGCCGGCTCGTACACCACCCGCCACCCGGCCGCGTTGACCCGCCACCCAAGATCGACGTCTTCCCAGAAAGCGAAGAACTCGTCCGGAAAGACGCGACCTCCGACCGCCACCGCGGCCAAGGCATCACGGTGGTAGACCATCCCCGCACCGCAGGCGGCCAGCACGCGAGCCGCCTCCTGGTACGCGCCCGCCGCTGGCTCGCTGTACCCGCGGTCGCGCACCCGCAGCAGCCACGGTGTCAGCACCTGTCCGCACGAGTCGAGCTGCTCGCCGCCTGGGCGCTCGAGTCGTCCCGCCACGCCGCCGATCCCCGGCTCGGCCAGCCGGCCGCAAGCGGCGGCGAAAAACCCCGAGGTGGGAAAGCAGTCGGGGTTGAAGAACCCCACGGTGCGTACCGACGGTCCCAGTGCCTCGAGCCCGGCGTTGGCCCCGCCGGTGTACCCGCGGTTATCGGGCAGCGGCACGCCCACCACGCCAGCCGGTGGGCACTCGGCCAGTGCCCGCGAGCCGTCGGTCGAGGCACAGTCCACGAGCACGATCGCCAGCGGAACGGTCTGCGCCGCGAGCGCCGCGAGGCAGCGCCGAAGGTCCTCCCCGCCGTTGTAGTTGACGACGATCGCCGCGACCGTCACGGGGAGCCGCCTGACCGGGGACCAGCGTCCGAGGACTGGGTACGGTCGGCGCGAAACGCCGAGCGGGGTCTGCGGGTCCGAGGGAGGTGAGGCTGCACGGTGATAGCCTACACCGGGGATCGATCTCGGAAGCAGGCGGGTTGCCCCGCGCTCTCGCGCGAGGTCGTCGCGCCAACGGAGAAGTGGCCTCGGCAGCGAACGATCGGAATTGTACTAGGATGAACGTCGTTGTCTGGAGCGGTACCGCGCATGACGAAAAGACCGCGCGGATGTCGACAGGAGGTGTGCGATGGCAGGGAAGTTCGAGCTCCGGAAGGGAGCGAAGGGCGGTTTCTCGTTTGTCCTCAAGGCCAGTAATGGGCAGGTGATCCTGCAAAGCGAGCACTACGAGTCCAAAGCGAGCGCCGTGAACGGCATCGCGTCGGTGCAAAGAAACGCCGCCGACGGCCGTCGCTTCGATCGCCGCACGTCGAAAAACGGCAAGCCCTACTTCGTCCTCATCGCCACCAACGGCCAGGTCATCGGCCAGAGCGAGATGTACGAGTCGGCTGCCTCGATGGAGAACGGCATCGCGTCGGTGCAAAAAAACGCCCCCGATGCCCCCACCGCCGACCTGACGTAGCCCGCGTCAGGCGAAACCCACGGCCGCGCGGCCGGCTTTTCCGACCGCCGTCCGCACTCGCGCGGAGGGTGGAATGGGTGTCGTGCATCGAGCCGGCCGGTTCCGGCCGGCTCGCCACGAGAGGCCCGGGCCCGTGGCGTACCTCCGAATTGCGATGCGTGGAGTGGTCACACAACCGCGAGGAAGAATTGGCGGGGCCGACGAGACTCGAACTCGCGACCTCCGGCGTGACAGGCCGGCGTTCTAACCAACTGAACTACGACCCCGCTCGGGTCAGGCTCGCTCGCGCAAATGGTGGGAGGTGTGGGATTTGAACCCGCGACCCCCTGCGTGTAAGGCAGGTGCTCTGCCGCTGAGCTAACCTCCCACGGACGGAGACCGCCCGGGGAGCGTCATCCTAGTGTCGGCCGCTACCCCTGTCAAGCGGTGCCAGCGCGGTCGGTGTATGCCGCTTCGGGAATGACCAGTACCCTGAGAGGGCTTGCACTCCGTGGGGGAGCTCATGGACGCGACGATTGCCATCACGCTGCTCGGTCTGCCGCTGCTGCTGTGGGCTGGTGCGCCCCCGGACCGTTCCGACCAGCCGACTGGATCGGTGCGTCTGTACTCCGTCGAGCGACAGGGGTTCGTCGCTCTCGAGCGCGTCGTCCACACCGACGAGGAGTGGAAGGCGCGGCTGACGCCCGAGCAGTACCGCATCACTCGCCAGCACGGCACCGAGCCGGCGTTCTGCGGCCTACTGCACGATCACAAGGAAAGCGGGTTGTACCGCTGCGTGGCGTGCGGGACGGACCTGTTCGTCTCCACGGCCAAGTTCAGCTCTGGTACCGGCTGGCCGTCGTTCTTCGCTCCGGTGGCCGAGGAGAACTTGACGACGCACACAGACCGCTCGTGGGGGATGGTCCGCACGGAGGTCCGTTGCGCCCGCTGCGACGCCCACCTCGGCCACGTCTTCGACGACGGCCCCCGCCCCACCGGGCGGCGCTATTGCATCAATTCGGAGGCGCTGCGGTTCGTGCCGATGGCGGAGGTACTTCTCAAGGTTCCCCCGCTGCGCTAGCCGGCACTCGAGCTGCGCCTCGCCCGGGGCGACGACTGCGCGGTCAAGACCGGGCTGGGCCCCGATCTGGTCCGACCGCAGCAAGTCGATCGCGTGCGGGTAGCGGGCCACAAGAGCCGGCCGCGGCGCCTCGCTGGCGAGGTGCGGTGGCGGCTCGTTCCGGGTGCTCACCGCTCCGTGCGCGGACCATCACCGGCATCTCCGCTCTTGCGCAACCGAGCCATGGCTGGTTTTCTGGCTCACTCCGCGGCCAGCAAGCCATCGCGGGCAGCTTGCTCGACTGCCGCCTCGGCGTGTGCCCACAGCGCTGGGGCGCCCTCGGCCATGTGGCGGTTGACCTCGAGCACCTGTCCGAGGCGAATGCCATGCTCCTGCCAGGATTTTCCGTGGCACCAGAGGTTATGGTGCAGGGGCAGGAGGCGGTCGAGGGCGGCGGCGAAGCGGGCCTCGGGGCTCAGACGCGCCTCGAACTCCTCCCACAACGCCCGCAACCCACTGCCGAGGTCATCCGGGAGAAGCCCGAACACACGGTCAGCAGCGGCACGTTCACGCTCCCTCTTGTCGTTCTGGGCAGCCCTATCGTAGACGAAGGTGTCACCGGCGTCGATCTCCACGAGATCGTGCACCAGCAGCATCGTCACCACCCGACCCACGTCCACGGGCTCGGCGGCGTGCTCCGCCAGCACGACAGCGGCCAGCGCGACGTGCCAGCAGTGCTCGGCCGCGTTCTCCCGCCGCTCGCCGGCCAGCACGTACGACCGGCGCAGCACGCCCTTGAGCCGGTCGACCTCTTGGAGGAACCCGATCTGCCGCCCGAGCCGCTCGTCCATATCGCGCCTCCGGCGGCGACCATAGCAGAGCGGCTTGGCGGCGGCCGGGGCCGGTGGTAGCGTGCCGGCGATGAGGCACGGTCTTCGCTGGCGCGGCTGGCTCGGTGGCGCGGCTGTCCTCGTCTGCCAGGTGGCGTGGGGTGCGGTCTGGGCCCAGGACACCCGACCGGGCGAGGTGGTGCGTGTCGACCGCACCTCGCCGTTCGGCCGCGTGCGGGTCAGCGACTACGGCGCCACCGGGCTGCGCTGCCTCGAGTTCCCGCCGGGGCGAGTGCTGCAGAGCTGCATGCGCATCGACGACCCGACCCGGCTCGTGCTGCCGTACACGCAGGCGTTCGCGGCCACCCTGGCCGTGCCCGGCGAGGTCAAGCGCCTGCTCATGATCGGGCTGGGCGGCGGCTCGCTCGTGCGCTGGCTGCAGCGCTACCGGCCCGAGCTCGCGCAGCACGTGGTCGACATCGACCCGGTGGTCGTCGAGGTGGCGGGCGAGTGGTTCGGCGTGCGGGCGGGGCCGGGGCTCCAGATCATCACCATGGACGGGCGGGAGCGCCTGGCCCGCGATCCAGCCCGCTACGACCTCATCTGGCTCGACGCGTTCGGGCCGGAGGACGCTCCGTACGCGCTCACGACGGTCGAGTTCTTCCAGCTCGTCCGCAGCCGCCTCGCGCCCGGAGGCGCGGTGGCCGCCAACATCTGGGCGCCGGGGGTCAACCGGTCGTACCACGCCCAGGTCCGAGCCGTGCAGGAGGCCTTCCCGGAGACCTACGAGCTCTCTGAGCCGGCACCGGACGAGCCGGCCGTGGGGCTCGGCGGCGGGCTCGCCGTGCTGGCCGACGGCAGCCGGATCGTCGTCGGCTCGCTCGCCCCCCGCCTTGCGGGCGCGCAGTGGGCGGAACGCCTCGCGACCTGGCAGGCGAAGCAGCCGCTCGACTGCGACCTGGCGGCGCTCGTACGCCGCAAGTTCCACCTGCTCACCGACCGGCCGTCCTCCACGTCCCCGCCCCACGACCTCCCCGCCAGGTAGCCCCGCAGCCGGGCGGCGGCGGTGGCTCGGGGGAGGTGGTGGGGCGGGTGCAACGGGTGGGCGTGCAGGCGGTGAGCCAATCACCACCAACTAGCAACTGGGCGAGAGGGCGGTCGGCCTGATCTCGTGCCGCGCCGCGAACCGCTGGCCTGCGGGCGTGAGCAGGTACGCCGGCAGCGTCGGCCCCATGTGGAGCCCCCTCACCCCGAGCGCGGCGAGCCCGAGTACGATCCCCACGGCCTTCTGGTCGTACCAGGCGAGGTCGTACTCGATCGGCAGGTCGTTGACGCTCGCCACGCCGAGCGCCTCGAGCGCGAGGGCGATGCGCACGAGCGAGTAGCAGTCGTTGCACTGCCCGGTGTCGAGGACCCGCGGCAGCCCCTCGATCTCGCCGTGCACCTGCTTGATGTAACGGAACTCGGCGCAGCCGGCGGTGAGGATGACGGCGTCCGGCGGCAGCGCTGTCCGCGTGAAGTGCTCGCGGCACCCGTCGCGGCCGTCGCAGCCGGCCATGACGACGAAGCGGGAGATCCTGCCGCGCCGCACGAGGTCGCAGACCGTACCGAGGTGCTGGCCCACGAAGCGGTGGGAGAACCCTCCCGTCACCTCGCCGCCCTCGAGCGGGCGGGGCGGTCGGCAGCGGCGCGCCAGCTCGACGAGCGGCGAGAAGTCCTTCGGCCCGCCGCCAGGGGCATCCGGGACGTGCGCCACGCCCGGGAAGCCCGCCACGCCGGTGGTGAACAGCCGCTGCCGGTAGCTCTCGCGCGGGGGCACGACGCAGTTGGAGGTGACGAGCACCGGGCCGCCGAACGCCTCGAACTCCCCCTCCTGCAGCCACCAGGCGTTGCCGTAGTTGCCCACCAACTGCGGGTACGCCGCCAGCCGCGGGTAGGCGTGCGCAGCCCACATCTCGCAGTGGGTATCGACGTCGACGCCGGTGCCCGCGGTGGGCTCGAGCAGCTCCTCGAGGTCGCGAAGGTCGTGCCCGGTGACCAGGATCCCGGGCCGGCTGCCGACGCCCAAGCGCACCTTCGTGGCGACCGGCTCGCCGTAGGTCGCCGCGTTCGCGGTGTCCAGCAGCGCCATGGCGTCGACCATGACCCGCCCGACCTCGAGGGCAAGCTCGCCGAGGTCAGTCTCGCCGGAAAGCGTGGCGGTACCGGCCAGGGCGTGGAGCATCCGCGCCAGCAATGCGTCGTCGACGGACCCGAGCACCGCGGCGTGCGCGAGATCGCCCCGGCGCCCTTGAGGCCGTAGGTCGAGAGCTCGCGCAGCGAGCGCACGTCCTCGTCCCGGGTGTCGCGGATGTCGACCGTCACCGAGCGGCGGCGCAGCTCGTCGATCCCCCGGCCGTACCAGCTCAGCGCGTCGTGGGCGACCTCGGCGAGCGCGCTGGCATGGCACGCCCGGAGCGCGTCGCGCACCTCGAACGCCTGCTCGATCATGGTCGCAATGCGCTCGGGGTCGAAGTTGGTGTTGGTGACGGTCGCGAAGAGCCCTTTCGCGACGCACAGCCCCGCTTCGCGCTCCGGCTGCCCGGCGGTGCGTGAGGGCTCGGCGGCGAGGGCGATCTCGCGCAAGGTTTGGATGAGTAGGTCCTGCAGGTTGGCGGTCTCGTCGCTCTTCCCGCACGCGCCGAAGATCATGCACCCCTTGTTCTCGCCCGTCTCCCGGCACTGGTAGCAGAACCTGTGCACGGCTCACCCTCCCCGACGTCCGACCGGAGACTACCTCTGCACTACCATCCGGACACTGATCGGGGTCAAGCCGCGCGATGTCGCTCGCTCGCCCGAGTGGGGTAGGCTTGCCACGAATGAGCCTGCGGGACCGCCTCGACCGCTTCATTCACCACCCACGCACCGACCTTGCGGTGGCGGCGCTGATCGTCATCTCGATCCTGGTGCTCCTGGTCGAGTTCTCGGAGGTCGTCAGCCCTGCCACCGCCCACACGCTCGCAACCGTCAGCCACCTGCTCACGGCGGTGTTCGTGCTCGAGCTCGCGATCCGTTTCTGGGTGGCACGGTCCAAGCGCCGCTTTTTCCGTAGCTACTGGGTCGACATCGTCGCCGTGATCCCCTTTGCGCGCTCCCTGCGGGCCTTTCGCCTCTTGCGGCTGCTCCGGCTGTTCCGCGCCGGGACGCTCCTGTCCCACTCGGCCACCGGCGTGCGGCTGGCGTTGCGCGAGGGACGCAGCGAGATGGTGGTGATCGTCGTGACGATGCTGGTCATCGTCACCTTCTCCGGCTTTGCCATCCACTTCCTCGAGGCGCGCAACCCGGACTTCCAGTCACTCGGGCACTCCCTGCTGTGGGGGCTCATGTCGCTCGTCTCCGGCGAGCCCACGGGCGGTGAACCCGTGACCGTGCTGGGAAAGCTCCTGGCGCTCGTGGTCATGGTCGGGGGGCTGACCGTCTTCGCGATGTTCACCGGTGTCGTGACCGCCGTGATGGTGCGCCGGATGCGCGGCGGCTTGGAGCTGAAGGCCATGGAGATTCAGGACCTCGACGGACACATCCTGATCTGCGGCTGGAACCGCCAGGGCGGGCTCATGCTCGCCGAGCTGCAGACCGATCGCGAGCTTGCGGACCGCTCGGTGGTGCTGGTGGCCGAGTTCGGCGAGCAGCTCCCGCTGACCGAGCAGGGTGTGGTGCACGAACGGCTGTACGTGGTGCGGGGCGACCCGACGCGCGTCGACGTGCTGCGCCGCGCCAACGCCACCCGCGCGTCGTGCGCGGTGCTGCTGGCCGACCGGCTGGTCGACCGTCTCGACCAGGACCGGGACGCGCGGACGATCCTCACCGCCCTCACCCTCGAAAAGCTCAACCCCGACATCTACACCATCGCCCAGCTTCTCTCGCGCGAGGGGGAGGCCCACCTGCGCCTGGCCGGGGTGGAGGAGGTCATGGTCTCGGACGAGCTGGGGGCCAGCCTGGTGACCACCTCGATCCGCAACCACGGCATTCTGTCGATGGTCCACGCGCTGGTGGGCAGCCATGAGGGACACCGCCTGCACAAGGTCGTGCCACCGGCCGCGCTGGTGGGGCAGCCGATGGGCGAGATTGGGTCCCGCTACAAGACGGTCTACGACGCCTTGGTGGTGGCAGTGGAGCACGAGCGCGAGGGGCGGCGGGAGTACGTCGTGAACCCGCCGGCCGACGCCGCTCTGGGGCCCGGAGAGAAGCTGATCGTCATCGCCGCCCGTGAGCCCGTCGAGCCCTGACTAGCCTCTTCGGCCACGTGCCCGGGTGGGAGAAGGCTACGCGGGCCGGGCCCCGAGCAGCCGGGCGGGCAGGAGGAGGATCGCCTTGAAGACCTGGAGGACGCCGTCCACGGCGATGCCGACGAGGCGAAACGGCAGCAGGAGCAGCCACACGAGCGGGTAGAGCACGAGCGCCAGCAGCGCCAGCGGCCAGCACAGCACGAACAGGATGAGCCACAAGAGGAGCTTGACCATCCGGCACTCCCTTCGTCCCGGCGGTTGTACGTGCGCCCGCCAGCGCGGGTTCTGCCCGGCTGCGGGCCGGCTGTAGAATGGATGCCCACTGGAGGACGTTGTCAACGACGTGCAGATCGGACCAGGATCGCGACTCGGCGCCTACACCATCGTCGCGCAGATCGGCAGCGGTGGCATGGGTGAGGTGTTCCGCGCCCGTGACGAGCGTTTGGGCCGCGACGTGGCGGTCAAGGTCATCCACACCCGCGTGGCCTCCGACAGCGAGTCGCTCGCCCTGTTCGAGCGTGAGGCCCGCACGCTGGCTGCACTCTCGCACCCCAACATCATGTCGATCTTCGACTTCGGGACCGCCAACGGACATACCTTCGCGGTCATGGAGCTGCTGAACGGATCGAACCTTCGCCAGAGGCTGGCCGGCAAGCCGCTGCCGTGGCGCACCGCGGTGGCGGTGGCGATGGCGGTGTGCAAAGGGCTCGCGGCCGCCCACGCCAAAGGGGTCGTGCACCGCGATCTCAAGCCCGAGAACGTGTTCGTGCAGCTCGACGGGCAGGTGAAGATCCTCGACTTCGGGCTCGCCCATCTCGAGGCCGGGACGAGCGACGCCGAGGCCGGCGCGCCGCAGCTCGGGCGGGAGGGGTTCGTCGGCTCGAAGCTATACATGGCGCCGGAGCAGATCTGCCGGCACGCGGTGGACGCTCGCACCGACATCTTCGCCCTCGGCATGCTGCTGTACGAGATGCTCGCCGGCTTCCACCCGTTCCCGTACCTCTCGGTGAGCGAGACGATGGCGGCGATCCTGCACGAGGATCCGCGGCCGGTCGCGTCGTTCGGCAAGACCTTGCCCGCACCTCTGGCCCAGCTCGTCCACGCCTGCCTCGCCAAGGACGCTGCCGCGCGGCCGCCCACGGCGCTCGACCTCATGCTGGCGCTCGGCGAGGTGTCGCTGTCGCCCGAGGTCGGGCGCCCGTCGCCCACGGTCTGGCTCGAGCGGACGCTGTGGTTCGTCATGGGGTTGTTCGCCGGCCTTGCGGTCGCCGGCGGGATCTGGCTCCTGCACGGCTGAACGCAGCCGGGCAGCAACCGGCGCGGCGCTGGTTCGGCCGCTGATGCCTGTTCCACCTCGCCTGCGCCGAGCTGTTCGGGACGTGGTCCTGGACCCTCCCCCGAGCTGATCCACGACTACGTCCACGTCCACCTTCAGGGTGTGCTGGTGGTCACGGGCGCCGGCTCCGGTACCCAACCGCTGTCACCCGGCCTTGTTCTGCTATCTTCACCGGTCGGGGAGGGGAGCATGTGCGGGATCTTCGGCATCGTCACCGACCGTGAGCAGGCGCTGGGGCCGATCCTCGTGGACGCGGCGAAGAGGCTGTCGTACCGCGGCTACGACTCGGTGGGAGCGGTAACGTTCGGCGCCGACCGCAGCGTCGACCTGCGCAAGGACAAAGGGAAGGTGGACGAGGTGGCGGGCCGGCTCGGCTTGGCCGAGATGACCGGCGTGCGCGGGATCACGCAGCTTCGCTGGGCGACGTTCGGGACGCCGTCGATGGTCAATGCTCAGCCCCACCTGGACTCCGACGGCGACCTCGTCGGCGCGCATAACGGCAACGTGGTGAACAACGTAGAGCTGCGGGCGCAGTTTTCGGCCGAGGGCATGACGGTGCGCTCGGAGAACGACGGGGAGTCGTGCGTGCACGCCGTGGAGCGCTGGTTCGACCGCGGCTGCGACATGGTGGAGGCGATCCGCCGCGCCTACAGCGACCTGCAGGGCGACTACGCGTTCGTCATCGGCCACGTCGAGGAGGACACGCTTTACGCGATCAAGAAGGGCTCGGGGCTCGTCGTCGGGCTGGCCGACGGCTTCACCTGCGTCTCGTCCGACCTGCCGTCGATCCTGCCGCTCACCCGGAAGATCGTGCGGGTGCAGGACGGCGAGATCGTGATTCTGCATGCCGGGTGGGTCGAGCTGCTCAAAGCTGCCGACGGCACCCGCATCGAGCGTGAACCCGAGGAGATCGTGGACACCATGGAGGCAGCCCAGAAGGGTGGGTTCCGACATTTCATGCTCAAGGAGATCCACGAGCAACCGCGGGTGGCGCGTGAGCTGCTGCACCTGCTGGATGCCTCGCCGGACGTCGAGGGCTACGTCGAGAAGATGCGGCGCGCCCGCCATCTCTACCTCGTGGCGTGCGGCACCTCGTACCACGCCTGCATGCTGGGGGCGGTGTACCTGGCACGCCTTGCCGGGCGCGCGGCGGTGCCGGTGCTGGCGCCGCAGTTCGTCGCCCAGTACGGCCCGACGCTCGGGCCCGAGGACGTCGGTGTGTTCGTGAGCCAGTCGGGCGAGACCAAGGACGTGCTCAACGCCCTCAACGTCGCCCGTGAGCGCGGGGTCGAGGTGCTGGCGCTGGTCAACGTCATCGGCTCCACCCTCATGGTCACCTCGGATCGCTGCCTGCCGTTGGCGTGCGGGTACGAGATCTCGGTCCCGGCCACCAAGACGTTCCTCAACCAGGTGGTGGCATTTCTCTATCTGGCGATGCGCCTGGGTGGTCACCCGACGGCGATCGTTCACGATCTACCGGGGCTCATCGAGCACACGCTCGCAGAGGTGGAGCCGCAGGTCCCGCGGCTTGCGCAGGCGCTGTTGCCGTGGTCCGACACCTACTGCCTGGGCTACGGGGCGACCTATCCGATCGCCCTCGAGGGTGCCCTCAAGCTCAAGGAGGTCACGTACATCCACTGCGAAGGGATGCTCTCGACCGAGTTCAAGCACGGGCCGCTCTCGGCGGTCTCCGAGGGCTACCCGGTGGTGTTCGTGGCGGGGCCGGAGAACATGCCGCTCATCGTCTCGGGGATCAACGAGGTGTCATGCCGCGGCGGCCGCACCATCATCATCAGCGAGGAGGACCCGCGCCTGCGCGCCAACGGTCACGAGATGCTGGTGCTCCCCAAGGCCGGGCCGCTGCTCTCGCCGATCCTCGCCATCCTGCCACTGCAGCTCCTCGCCTACCGGGTGAGCGTGGCCAAAGGGTTCGACCCCGACTTCCCACGCAACCTCTCGAAAACGCTCACGGTCGACTGACCCCCGCTCACCTTCGAGCAGCGGGTGTAGATCGTCAAGACGGTGGCCGAGGCCGTGCACGAGGCGCACCGCCAGGGGCTCGTCCACCGTGACCTCAAGCCGGGCAACATCATGGTCGAGCGAACCGCCGACGGCTGCCTGCAGCCGTACGTGCTGGACTTCGGCCTCGCCCTCGACCTGCGAGCGCCGGGGCTGACGCGCGCGGGGGTGCTGATGGGCACCGTCCAATACATGGCCCCCGAGCAAGCGCTCGCCGAATCTGGCGCCATCGACCGCCGGACCGACGTGTGGAGCCTGGGCGCGGTGCTGTACGAGCTGATCGCGGGCGGCCCGCTGTTCTCCGGGGGTGGCGAGGCCGAGGTTGTGCTCAAGGTCATGCAGCAGGAGCCGCAGCCGCTGTCGGTACGGGCTCCTCACGCGCCGAAAGACCTCGAAACGGTCGTCATGAAGTACCTGGAGCGGGAGCCTGGACGGCGTTACGAGTCGGCCCGTGCGCTGGCGGGAGACCTCGCGGCGTACCTGGATGGTGAGCCGATCGCGGTCTCGCCGCCAACTCGCAGGCGCCTCATCTGCTGGCGGTTAGGGGTACGTTGACCGCTCTCGCGGGAGGCCAGGCCCCGACAGCCGAAGAACGCCTCCGAGCTGTCGAGCACGCCGGAATCTGGTGGGACCGGGCGGTGGCAGGCAACCCCTTGCTCGCCCGCCAGCTCGAGCCGCTGCGCCGTGAAGCTGGTGCGAGCGCTCCACCGCCGCTCCGAAAGCCGACGACGGGCTCCTAGGAGGAAGCCGTGCGCACGGGCTAGGACGAGGCGCTGTGCGGCGCGCTCGGCACGGCTCGGGTCTGGTTGCGGCCCCCCTGCTTGGCGTAGTAGAGCGCCTGGTCGGCGAGGCGAAGCAGCTCGTCGGTGTGGATCTCGAGCGCCGGGACGAAGGTGGCAACGCCGCAGGAAATCGTCACCACCTGGGCGACTGACGAGTTGCGGTGAGGCAGGGCGAGCGCCTCGACGCGCAGGCGGAGGGACTCGGCGACCTTCACTGCGCCCGGGCAGTCGGTGAGCGGCAGGATTACCGCGAACTCCTCTCCGCCGTAGCGGGCAACCGAGTCGCCCGCTCGTGGCAGGGCATCGACCAACGCGGAGGCCACCGCCTTGAGACACTCGTCGCCCCTCTGGTGGCCGTACGCGTCGTTGTAGGGCTTGAAGTGGTCGATGTCGATCATCACCAGCGAGAGGAAGCTTCTGGCCCGCACGGCCCGTTTCCACTCGGAGAGCAAGCGTTCCTCAAACCGCCGCCGGTTGCCGATGCCGGTCAAGGGGTCGAGGTACGAGAACTCGACCAGCAGCTCGTTGGCCTGGCGCAGCTCGCGGGTCCGGGCATCCATGAGCGCGCGCAGCTCCTTCTCCCGCCGCCGGTGGGTGAGGGTGCGCAGGTACAGGACGGTGAGCACGGCGAGGACAGCGAGAGCGGCGTAGCCGACCCAAGCCCACCAAGCGGTCCAGGCGGCGGGATGGATGGTGACGCCCAGGTCGATGGGACCGGTGACGTTGCCGGCATAATCGCGGCCCCAGGCCCTGAAGGTGTAGTGGCCGGCCGGCACGTGGGCCAGCTCCCGTACCCCGAGCTCCGTCCACCCGGATGGCTCCGGGTCGAGCCCGACGAGCTGTGTGCGGTAGCGGGTGTCCTGCTCTCGGAAGTAGCTCAGCAGGTCGAGCTCGAAGCGCAGGCGCTGGGTGTGCCAAGGCAGGCTCTGTCCCGAGACCAGGGCGTGTGGACGCCCCGAGCGGTCGAAGGCGATACCCCGCAGGGCGAGCTGCTTGGCTTCGCGGTCGGAGATCTCGGTGGACGGGTCGAGGACACCCGCTCCGCCGGCCGTGCCAACCCATACCCGCCCCAGCGCATCCACCAGGCCGGCTCCACGATTGCACTGGTTGAGGGGCAGCCCATCCTCGACCGTAAAGTGTCGGATCTCCCGGGTGCCGCTGCTGCTCGTCTCTGACACCGTCCTGGTCATCCGACTGACGCCGCGGTTGGTCAGAACGTACAGGCGGCTCGCCCGGTCGTGGACGATCTGGTAGACGACGTTGTTCGAGATGGCTGGGGTCGTACGGTCGTCGAAAGCCTCCCAGCGCTCCCCAGCGGGGTTTTCGGTGAGCCGATAGAGTCCTCCGCCGTCGGTGCCGATCCACAGCTCGGGCAGGCCATCCGGACCGGTGGAGGCGTGTAGGCATTGGGTGGTGGTACTGAGCAGGCCGGCGGTGGTGTCCCAGGTGCGAAGCTGACCAGCCTCGAGCCGGGCGACTCCCCCCGCCGTACCCACCCACAGGACCCGGCGCCCGCCCACCCACGGCGCCTCGAGAAGCGCGAGGACCGAGTCATGGGGGAGCCCGTCAGCGGTCGTGAGGGTGGTCCATGTCCCGCCCTGGAGTCGGGAGAGGCCACCACGCGTACCCACCCATAGGGTGCGGGTACCTGTCTCGTCGACCGTCTCGAGCACGGCCTGCACGAGGTCGTTGGGGAGCGCCCCACTGGCTCGGTTGAGCCTCGACCAGGCGTGGCCGTCGAAGCGCACCAGCCCACCGTTGCGCACACCCACCCACAGCACCGCCTCCCCAGTGGCCGAACGCGAGGAGTACAGGCACACGACATTGTCGTTGGGGAGAAATCCGCCCGCCTGGTCGAACACCGTCCACCGGCCCTCGCGAGCGCGCACCACACCCCTGCCGTCGGTGCCGAACCACAGCTCTCGTACCCCGTTCGCCCGGACGATCTCGGCGATGCCCGTGATCGGGAGCGCCGCCCGGCCGGGGATCGGCTGCACGTTGTGCCACTGCCCCTCCATGATCCGCGCCAGCCCGCCGTTGCGCATCCCGACCCAGAGCGCGCGAACCCCTTCGGAGGCGCGCGTCTGGAGGAGGCTGTAGACCGCGTTGGAGGGCAGCCCCTGAGCGACCCCCAGGACCTCGACCGAGCCGTCGTGGAGGCGCGCGACGCCACCGCCATCGGTGCCCACCCAAAGGTCGGAGCTGGTGGGGCTCAACCGGTCCTCGACGAGGCTCGTAACGAAGTCCGAGGGCAGCCCCTGGCGGGTAGTGACCCTGGACCAGATCCCGCCCGAAAGCCTCGCGACGCCGCCGCCGTACGTGCCGACCCACAGCGTCGGCGCTCCGGCCGGGTCGGGTACCTCACAGAGGCTGTTGACCGACTCGGTGGGGAAGCCGGCCTCGACCACGAACCGGCTCGCGCCCGGCCGCAGGCAGGCGAGGCCCGCTTGGGTGCCGACCCACAGCGTTGCCCCGTTGGGCTCGGAGGTCTCGAGCAGACCCCACACCCGGTTGTGCGGCAGACCCGAGCGGGTGTCGAACGTGGTCCATCCACCGCGATCCAGCCGCACCAAGCCGTGGGTAAAGGTCCCCACCCACAAGACCGTCCCCCCGTCGGCTCCGCGCGTCGTCAGCATGGTGTTGACCCGGATGCGGTCTCCACCCGCAAGCCCCAGGGTTTCGAGGCTCCAGCCGCCGTCTTTCAGCCGGTAGAGCGGCCCGTGCTGGGTGCCGAACCAGAGGCTGCCGTCGGAGCTCGGGAGGATGCAGCGCACGAAGTTGGAGCGCATGCGCTCGGGCAGGTCGACCTTCTGCCAGTGGCGCCCGTCATAGTAGGCCGCCCCGTCCTGGGTACCGATCCACAGGTAGCCGTGCTGGTCGAGGGTGATGGTGTGTACGGTGTTCTGTGGCAGCCCGTCGGCGTCCGAGAAGACGCGGATGGAATACGCGCCCAGGCGTATCGGCTCGTTCTCGAGCGCCGTAGCACCGAGCCACGCGGCACCGCCCAGGCCAACCAGGGCACAAGCCGTTGCGAGGCGCCGGGCGCTCAGCACCACGTCGAGCACCAACCCAGTCTAGTCGACCGCCGGGTTGAGCTTGGCTAGTAGCTGCTGGACGGCGTCTTTGTGAACCATGAAGGTGAGCATCTTGAGCCTGACGAAGTCGTCGCGGTAGAAGTAGTACCCTTCGAACTTGCCCCACCGTGCGGAGCGGCCGGAGTCCTTGATGAGGAACCAGTCATGCCCGCCGGCCTGCGCCATCCCGACCAGGTGGATGCCATGGTCGTCCTCGCTCGTGTGGTTGTCGAACCGCAGCTCGCGGCTGGACTGGTTGATGTAGGCCGCCGGGATGTCGAAGTCGGGGACGATGGCGGCGTCCTCGAAGCCGTTGATGCCGGGCTCGGAGACGTCGCCGCCGAGCGCCACCGTGTACCCCTGCTGCACCGCCTGACGGAGTGCGCCGTACCAGTCGTCGAGCGGCACGTTGACGTAGCTCTCGTCGTGCCACCAGTTGTCGGGCACCCGGTACTCGCCGCGGCGCCAGAACGGCACCGAGAGCGTGGACATCACGTCCACGTAGTCGGCCATGTCGAGCTTGAGCACCTTGGCCAGGAACTCCTTCGGCGTGTAGGTAGCGCCGTTGAACGTGAAGCTCGCGGGTGGCGGCCCGAGCTCGCGGTCGAGGATGGCGCGCGTCAAGGCCAGCACCAGCTCCTCGTCCCACTCCTCGTGCTCCTTCACCCACGCCCCCAGGTTCTGCAACCGGGCGACCAGGCGCGAGTGGTCGTGCCGGCCGTCGGCGGCGAGCACCCCCCTGTACGCCTCGGCCGGCACCATGCCGATCTCGGGAAGCAGTCGGCAAAACGCATTCGACTCGGAGCCTTCGGCGATCAGCGAGTCGCCGCGCTCGCGCACGAACCGGCGCATCTTCTCGACGTACTCCCAGTACACCGTGTGGATTTCCGAGAGCTTGATCTTCTGGCCGGTCCGGCGGTAGACCTCCGACTCCAGGAAGCTGGTGGTCGAGAAGCTCCAGCACGTGCCGGTGCGGTACTGCGCCTGCGGTGGAAAGTGGAAGGCCGACTTGAACGCTGCCGGCGACGCCGGCTTGACGACCTTCGACATGTCGAAGCGCAGCGTCCTCCTAGCCTTGGCCGCCGCGTCATCCCGTGCCTTCTGCGCCTCGCGCACCTTCTCGGTGGCCTCGTCCGCCGCCGAGGCCCGGGCCTCGCTGGCCTTCCGCATCTCCTTCAGCACGGGGTCCTGGTAACTCGGCTGGTAGACGGCCCGGTCGGTCGGAACTGGCGTCGGCGAGGGTGCTGCGACACTCGCTGACGACAGCACCGAGGCGATTGCAGCGGCGAGGGCACCGCACGTTAGAGCAGCCGTTCGCATGGTCGATCCTCCTTGCTGCGGCCCGGCGCTACGGCGCACCGTCCGCCGCGGGCGAAGCATTCTACGCCGGCGGCGAATCGATCCCGAAGCCCGGAAAAGGCTTGACTACCCGGGCCTCTTCGCCGACCGGAACCGCCCACGGACATGAGCGGCCGGTACCGAGAGGTGTACACGCGCTCCACGTGCCCGGACTGCCGGAGGCGCGGGTGCGAGACACCCACTAAATAACACGTGGCGAACGAGGGTCCGCTTACGTTCCTCCAGGAGCGCTGCACGGACTGGCAGTCGTGCGACTGGCTCGAGACGAAGGCGACGGCGACGGGGATCGAGGTCCGATGGGCCTTGCTCCAGGCGCGAAGCCGCGCGCACGTCTACGCCACCATCGCGTTGGGCGAGTTACTCGCTCTCGCCGCGATGGCGATCGCGGCAACAGCCCTCGCTGCGCGGTAGCGAGGGTCCGGGTGATGCTGGTCAGCTCACCCCTTTTTCCTGGCGCGCAGCTCGGCGAGCTCCTCGTTGAGGTACTTGTCGAGCTTCCCCAATTTCACCCCCAGCTTCTGGAGGACCTCGGCGAGCTCCGGGTCGCGGGACATCGCTGCGGGGCGATAGGGCACACCAGGCGGTTCGACCGTCGGCCGCCGTGGCCTGAACCGCGCCGTCCACGCCTGCCAGTAGGCTGCAGCCTCGGGGCCGAGGAGCGTCTCGCGTGCCCGGATAAGCACCTCGGCCTCGGTGCGGGAGCCGCTGATGTCCGGGTGTACGCGGCGGATGCGCTCCCGAAACGCCCGGACGATCTCCACGCGCTCGGCGAGCGCCGTCACGCCGAGGAGTTCGAAGTATTCGACGCCGCGGTCGAGGTCGGTCTGGTAGGTCGGGCGGTCCACAGGAGCGGGTGATGGGTGGGCCTCCCTAGCTACGCCGAGTAAGCTCAGTTGTGCAACCGCCGAGCATCGTCGCGCTCCTGGAGGCGGGCATGGGACCGCCCGTTCCAGGAGTGGCCGCCGCTCATGGCTTCGCCCATGGAATCTCAGGGCCTGCTGCAGCTCCCAGGAGCAATCCCCCCGGCGCGACCAGGGAACGTGCATCGCCTGCCCCCGGCGAAAGGTGCCAGTAGAATCATAGTGATGACCGCCCCATCTGCGCCAAGTCCTCCGACCGTCGAAGCTGTCCGCGCTGCGGCGGCCCGCTTCTCGGCGGACCCGCGCTACGGCCCTGCCGAGCGCGCCCTCACCCGGGCGTTCGCCACGTACCCGGCCAACACCGTCCTGGAGGACGTGCTCACGAAGGTCGTCCTGCTGAACAGCCTCTACAGCACGAACGTCTACGCCGTGACCGAGATGGCCGAGCACATCGTGGCCCTCGGGATCGACGGGCAGCTCGCGGTCGGGTCGCGGGCCGTCGTCGGCGCCATCGCTGACCTGGAGGCGAGCGGGCGGGTGCACTACTCGTTCGCCTCGAAGTACTGCGCCTGGCATCGGCCCATCCTCTACCCCATCTACGACAACCTCGTCGACCGTCTGCTCTGGCGCTACCAGCGGCACTACCGGTTCGGCACCTTCCAGCAGGCGGACCTGAGGGACTACGGCCAGTACGTCGAGATCATTCGGGCCTTCATCCAGCACTTCAGCCTCGACGGGGTGACCTTCAATCAGCTCGACAAGTACCTCTGGTACTACGCCAAGGAGCTGTACAGGGACGCATGACCTCGAACCGCCACGAGCCGCCATCGGACCCGAAGGCCCTCGCCCAAGCGATCGAAACCCTCCGCCTGTTCTACGGTGTGGTTCTCCTCTCGTACTCCCGGAACGCCGACACCCGGCGCGACGTCACCATCAGGAACTTCATCGCCCGCGGCATGGCATGTCTCGAGAGCATCTTCCTGGTCTGGGACGCCGGGAGCGAGCAGGATGCCTGGATTCTGCACCGGACGCTCCTCGACCGGCTCTTCCACCTCCACGCCCTCGCGGAAGCCAACGACTTCGCCGCGTTCGAGGACTTCTCCTTGAGATCCTCGTACCCCAAGGCAAGCCGGAACACCCGCTGCGCCACCAGCTCCGACACCGAGTGCTCAATCGCCTCGGGCGTGCGGTAATCGACAAAGCACGCCGCCAGCCGCCGCACGATGCCTGTGGCAGCCTCAACCTCCCGCAGGAGCAGACCCCCTGCATCGCTGGTCACGCGGTACCCGCTGAACTGGGTCACGACCTGGCGGGACCCCAGGGCTTGGAAGGCAAAGTCGGGTGCGGTACACTGTGTTGGCTTCATGGGGCTCCCCTTGGCTCTCGTAATTCTCTCGACAAGAATATGATAGCCGAGACCGAGCCCCTTTTCAATACCTATCGATGAGAAATGCGGGCTAGCACCTTGAACCCACCGCCATCGAGCCCTACCATACCGACAGTGAAGAAGGAAACTCCCATTCATCATTGATCGTCACCGCCCCCCGCACCGACTGGCGGGGGCACGAGGAGGAACGGCAGATGAAGCTCAGCAGGAGAAGGTTCGTCAAGGGCACGGCGGCAGGGCTCGGAGCTGCCATGCTCGCTGAAGGGGGCGCGGCGGTGCGCATGGCCGCTGCACAGGCGCCGATCGACACGAAGCGGTGCGCGTTCGAGACCCCCCCGCCGCCGATCCCCAGCCGTGAGATCGGCGAGACGCGGGAGAGCGATGTCGTCGTCGTGGGTGCTGGCGTTGCCGGGCTGGCCGCCGCGCTCTCCGCCGCCGAGGCCGGGGCCTCGGTCACGCTGATCGACAAGCTCTCGAGCTTCAGCGCGCGCGGCGGGGACATCACGGCCCTCAACAGCAAGCAGCACGAGCGGCTGAAGATCCGGGTGGACCCCGAGAAGATCATCCACGACCTGATGAAGGTCCAGGGGGGGCGGATCCACCACCACATCGTCCGGCTCTGGGCCGACAACAGCGGTCGGGTCATGAACTGGGCGATGGCGATGACGGAGGCCGCGGGGCTCGAGACCTTCCTCGTCGTGCCCACCTCGCCCACGCTCATCATCGACCGCTGGCCGAATCCCACCGGGGCACCGGCGAGCTGGCACCCCGGCGAGGAGTACACCGACGAGTACCCGACCTGCCACCGCCTCGGCGACAGCGAGGCGAACATGCGCAAGTGGTTGGCCGTCGTCGAGAAGCACGCCCGGGAGAAGGGGGTCGAGATCCGCTACCAGACCCCGGCCGTACAGCTCGTCCGCGATACGCCGGAGGGCCGAGTGAGCGCGGTCATCGCCCGGCAGGGAAAGGACGGGGAGTACCTCCGGCTGCGCGCCCGCAAGGGGATCATCCTCGCCACCGGCGACTACAGTGCCAACCGCGAGATGGTCGACAAGTACTTCCCGGGTTGCAACCTCAAGCTCGGCCTGATCCCGGCGGCGAAGGGCGAGGGGCACCAGATGGCGATGTGGGTCGGGGCGCAGATGGAGAAGACGCCGCACGCGCCGCTCAACGACATGAGCCACGCCCTCGGCACGAACCCGTTCCTGCTCGTCAACCGGTTCGGGGAGCGCTTCTGCAACGAGGATCTCGACACCGAGGCGCTCGCCCGCCAGACCGAGGAGCAGAGCGGCTGCTGGCTGGTGGTCGATGCCTCCTGGCCGGAGGACCTGCCGAAGATGGGCGTCGGCTTCCTGCGGATGTTCGCGGACGTGCCGGCGGTGCGGGAGCGCTTTGCCAAGCGGCTCGAGAAGGGGCAGATCCTCGAGGCGCCAACCCTCGCGGCGCTCGCCCGCAAGATGAAGGTGCCCCAGGAGCGGTTCCTCGCCACCGTCGCCCGGTACAACGAGCTCGTCCGGCTCGGACACGACGCCGACTTCGGCAAGCGCGGCGAGCGGCTCACGGCGATCGACACCGCGCCGTACTACGCCCAGTGGACGGCCAACCCGGACGAGCCGATGCTCATCTTCGGCGGCCTCGTCTGCGACCGGCGCCTCCAGCCGGTCGACGCCGACGGCCAGGCGATCCCCGGTCTCTTCCTCGCGGGCAACACGGTCGGGGGCCGCTTCAAGCAGGCGTACCCGCTGGTCTGCCCGGGAATCAGCCACGGCATGGCGCTGACCCACGGCTACCTCGCCGGCCGGTTCGTCAACGACCTCACCTGAACGCGGTGATCCGCGGGGCTTTGGGCTCGTGCCCGGGCCCCGCATCCCTTCGCCGGCCGTCCCCCTCCGGGACGGCCGCGCTTTCTCTTCAGCGTGCGACGAGCTTCTGCGGCGCAGCGAAGGCGAGGATCCGGGCCGGGTTTTCGACCATCATCGTGTGGATGTCGGCCTCGCTCACGCCGAGCTCGCGCAGCGCCGGCAGGAAGTACTCGTGGATGTACGTGTAGCCGAGGCCCCCGTACTTGCGCAGCTGCAGCTTGTTACAGGTGTCGTGGCCGAGGACGATCTGGCGGGCGTACCCCTCGCGGACGAGCTGCGCGATCCCGACCGCGATGTCCCGGTCGGTGTACGAGCCGAGGAAGCCGCCGGGGCCGCCCGGCGCGCCGAGCCAGTCGAACTCGATCGTCACCCCGGTGGCGAGCACCCGGCGCCCGAACTCCGGATCGAGCGCCATGCCGTTGCTGTGGCTCATGACCACCCGCGCGAGGTCGACTCCCTCCTCGGCGACGATCCCTAAGACGGTGAACTTCTCCTCGCCGACGCCGCCGACGTGGAAGCTGATCGGTGCCCCGGTGAGGCGGGCGGCGCGAGCGGTGGCGCGCACCATGCGCAGCTCGATGTCGATCAGCGGCCGGCCGTTGATCCCGATCTCGCCGAGGATCCCGGCGCGGATGCCGGTGCCCCCGACCCCCTCGACGACGTCCCTGACCATCACCTCGGTCATCTCCTCGACGGTCGTCGCGGCAAAGCCAGGGGGGTGGTAGGCCTTATGATACCAGCCCGCGCCCATGACGATGTGCAGGTCGGTGGCGTTGCTGAGCTTGAAGAGGGCGATCGGGTCGCGGCCGAGCAGGATGCACGACTGCTCGACGATCGTCCCGCCGCCGAGCTTTTTGTACGCCATCGTCTCGCCGAGGGCATCGTCGAAGCTGCCGAGGAAGTCGTTATCCGCGCACCAGTGGCCGGCGCGGACCGCGGCGAGGTTGTCGAGCCGCAGCGGCTGGAGCGAGAGCTCGACGTCGGTGGCCGCCTCCGGGCGCTGCGACCGCGGCGCCTTGAAGTCGATGAAGACGTGCTCGTGCATGAGGGCCGGGCCGAGGGCGGCGGGGTTCACCGGGCCCCGAACCGTGAGCACCTTGCCGGTGAGGTCGGGAATCGGCGGCAGATCGCCAGCGCCGGCCGGCGGGCCGAGCGCGGCGAGGAGCAGGCCGATGGCGAGTGTCGGGAGGAGGCGGGAGGGGCTCATCGGGCGTCTCCTTGCGGGGCGGCGAGGGTCAGCAGGCGCTGCGGGTTCGTTGCGAGGAGCGCCTGCAGCTCGCCCTCGTTCACACCGAGCTTGCGCAGGTACGGGCGGTACTGCTCGGGGATGAAGGCGTAGCCGCCGCCGCCGTACGCCTTGAGCCGGGTCTTCGCCGCCACCCCCTGGCTGACGAGCAGCTGCGTGTCGTACCCGGCCCGGCCGAGCTCGCGCAGCGCCACGGCGACGTCGTGGTCCGAGACGAGGGTGTTGACATGGGGCCACTCCCCGAGCGCGTCGAAGAGCAGGTACGGGCCGCGGGCGAGCAGGGCGGTCAGCCGGGGGAGGTCCTTGGCGAGCCGCTCGGCGCGGCCGAGCGCCACCCGCCGGAGGTCGGCGCCGGCGGCGGCGAGGAGGTCCAGGATCGCCGTGGCCTCGGCGCCGGGGTCGCCGCGTCCGGGTGGGGTGACGACGATCGCCGCACCGCTCGTGCGGGAGGCCCGCGCTGCCGCCGTCAGGAGGCGCCGGTCCCGTTCGCTCGCGGGGTCGAGGACCCGCAGCTCGCCGATCACCCCGGCGCAGACGCCCTCCTCGCCGGTGAGCAGGTCGGCGAGCAGCTCGCGGGTGAGCGCCGCGACGTCGGGACCGTGTCCGGCTGCCCCCCAGGGGGGTGGCGCGACGCCGGCGCCGGCGACGATCTGCACCCTCGTCGCCGCCGCGAGGCGGCCAAGTGCCGCGAGATCCCGGCCGAGCCCCCGCGAGGTCAGCTCGACCAGGGTGCGGCCCCCGAAGGAGCGGAACTCGGCGAGCTCCCTCCGCGCCGTCTCCTCGCTGTCGAGGAGCCAGTTGTCGCGGTTGTCGCTGCCGAGCGCCACCGGGCCGAGCAGGTCCATGGCGAGTGGGGCGCGGTAGATCGCGAGCGCCCGCTCATCGGTCGGGCGCCGACGCCCGGCCAGGGCCCAGGTGTCTTCCGCCTCGTCGGGGAGGCGGGAGTCGATGAGGAGGTGCTCGTGGGGCAAGGTGAGGCCGAGCGACGTCGGGGGCACGAGGCCGGTGACGGTCATCACCTGTCCGGCCCGCTCGCCGCCGGCGGCGGAGCGCGCCGGGCCGGCGCCCGGGAGGATCGCGATCCCCAGCAGAAAAAGGCTCATCCGCAACGCAAGCTGACCCATGCCTGCACCCCCTTCGAACGCCCGCTCGGGGAGATGCTATCTCATCTCGCGTGTCCCGAAACGGAAACCGGCCCGGCGGCGCACGAGGCGCGGCCGGGCCGGTAGGGGGTGCCGAAAGCGGCTACCGCCGCGAGTAGGGCGGCAGCGGCGGGAAGGTGTCGGGGTGCGCTGCGATCTGTTGGCGCACCACCTCGATCCCCTTTTCGAGCTGCAGATCCCGGCCGGCGGAGGCTGACGCCGGGTCGTTGTCGAGGAGGATGTCGGGGTCGGCGCCGTGGTTCTCGACCCACCACCGCCCCTCGCGGCCGTAGAAGCCGTTGTTCGACTGGTGGATGATGCCGTTGTCGAGGGTGCGCTGGCCGTTGATGATCCCCACCAGGCCGCCCCACGACGGCACCCCGATCACGGTCCCGAGCTTGCGGGCCTTGAAGTGCTCGAGGAACGCCTCGCCGTCCGAGCCGTTGTACTCGTTGGTGAGCACGACGACCGGGCCGGTCGTCACCGAGCCGGGGTAACGGAACGGCTCCATGTTCGCCAGCACGTTGAAGGCGACCATCTTCCGCTCGAGCTTGTCGATCATGAAGTACTCGGTCCAGCCGCCGCCGTTGCCGCGCACGTCGATGATGAGCCCCTTCTTGAAGCGGAACGCCCGCCAGAACTTGTCGAACTGGGCGACGTTGTCGGTGCCCATCGCGGTGATGTGCATGTAGCCGACCTCGCCGTCGGTCGCGGCGAGGACCCGGTCGACGTTGTCCTGCAGCCAGCGGTTGTAGCGCAGCTGCATCTCGGAGCGGATCGGCTCGACCTCGTAGGTGCGGCTGCCGGCGCCGGTGGGCGCGTCGCTGACGGTGAGCCGGACTTTCTGCCCCCGGACCACCTGCAGGTGCCGGTATGGGTCGTCGGGCGCGGTGATCGGCGTGCCGTCGATCGCGAGCAGGTAGTCGCCGGCCCGGATGCCGACGTCGGGACGGGCGAGCGGTGCTTCGAGATCGCGTTCGATCTCGGTCGGGCCGAAGATCCGGGTGAAGCGGTAGCGGCCGGAGGCGTCCGGCTCGAGGTCGGCGCCGAGCAGGCCGGTGTAGACGGTGCTCTCGGGCAGCTTCCCCGGACCCATGTCGCCGCCGAAGACGTAGGTGTGGGAGACGCAGAGCTCACCGACCATCTGCGCGAGCAGCCAGTTGAGGTCGGCGCGCGAGGAGAGCGCCGGGAGGAAGGCCCGGAACTTCTTGCCGATCGCCTCCCAGTCGTTGCCGTGCATCCCGGGGTCGTAGAAGAAGTCCCGGTACCAGCGCCAGGTGTCGTTGAAGATCTGCGTCCACTCGGCGCGCGGCTCGACCCGGTAGCTCATCTTCCCGAGGTCGAGCTTCTCGCCGAGCGCCCGCGAGGCGTGGAGCTTGGCGAGCGGCAGGAGGTGGTAGGCGGGCCCCGCCTTGACGAGCACCTGCTCGCGGTTGGCGGAAAGCCGCCAGTCGGCAATCTTCGCGTCGAGCGTCACGTCCTTCTTCTCCGCCATCGAGAAGAGGTGGAGGGTTAGCTCGTCCCGTCCGGAGGGAGCGAAGATCGCCTCGATCTCGTTCTCCCCGAACCGCTCCTTCTCGGCGAAGGTGATCAGCCCCTTGCCGGCCTTGAGGTAGAAGTAGTTGCCCGGCTCGACGGGGGCCTGGAAGGTGCGCTCGGCGAGGCCGTCGAGGTCGATGACGAGCGCCGCCGGTGCCGCCGGTGCCGCCTTCTCCTTCTTCCCCTCCCGGGCCGCCGCGGGCGGCGCCGGGCTTTCCCGCTCCTGCTCCTTCGGCGCGGCGGCAAACGGCGGCCGCTGGCCGGCCCGCAGCTGCACCGCCATCACGACCACCGGCTCGGGGATCACGTGGTTGTCCTCGAAGATGTCGATCCGGCCCCGGAAGTTCCGGTAGGAGAGGTAGTAGAGGTAGTCGCCGTTGGCGTCGAACGACGGGTTGAGCGAGTCGAAAAAGCCGTCGGTGACCGGATGGCTCTCGTTCTTCTCGAGATCGTAGAGGAAGATCCGGTTGTTCCGGTTGAGCTGCACGAACGAGTAGGCGATCCAGCGCGAGTCGGGCGACCAGGAGTAGTCGGAGACCTCCCAGTAGAACTGGTCGTTCTTCAGCTGGTTCGAAGTGGCGAACCGCGTCAGCTTCTTCGTGGCGAGATCCACCCAGAAGAGGGCGAAATCCTTGTTCCCGAAGAGGATCTTCTTCCCGTCCGGAGACCACTCGAGGTGGTACACGTGGCGGTCGAGGCCGGTGGTGATCTGCTCGGCCGGCTTCTCACCGGCGAGGTCGCGCACCCAGAGCTGGTACTCGCCGGTGGTGTCGGAGAAGTAGGCCACCCGTTTGCCGTCGGGGGAGAGCTGGGGCCAGCGCTCCCGCACGCCGGGGGTGTTCGTGAGGTTGCGGGTCGGCAGGTTCGGATCGGCCGGGACCACGAAGAGGTCGCCGCGCGCCTCGAACACCGCGCTCCGGCCGTCGTCGTCGGCGGCCATCGACTGGATGTACTCACTCGGGTTGATCGTCCGCGCGGCGAGCTGCCAGCGGTCGGAGGTGACCTCGACCGGCACCTCGCGCACCTCGCCGGTGGCGGGGTCGAGCACCTTGAGGGTGCCCGCCTGGACGAAGACGATCCGCTTGCCGTCGGTCGACGGGTAGTGGACGTCGAGGTCGGTGTACCGGGTGACCTGCGCGACCCGGCCGGTCGCGAAGTCGCGGCGGTAGAGGTTCGTGATCCCGTTCTCGCCGCGGTCGGAGGCGAAGTACATCGTCTCGCCGACCCACATCGGGTAGGCGTTCTTGCCCACGTAGTCGGTCAGCGCCTCGAACCGCTTCGCCGTGAAGTCGTAGAGCCAGATGTCGGTGTACTGGCCACCCTTGTACCGCTTCCAGTAGTACTCCTCGTTGCCGCGCCGGTTGTAGACCATCCGGCTGCCGTCGGGGGAGAAGGAGGCGAGGATGCCGCGCTCGATCGGCAGGCGCTCGGGGTAGCCGCCCTCGCGCGGTACCGAGAAGAGCTTGACGATCGGCCGGAAGGTGTTCTCGTGGCCGGAGCGGTAGACGACCCGCTGGCCGTCGGGGGTCCACGCCACCGGCTGCACGCCCATCCCGGTCCAGGTGAGCCGGCGCGGCTCCCCCCCTGCGATCGGGATCGTGTAGATCGCCGGGGTGCCGTCGTAGCTGGCGGTGAAGGCGACCGTTTTTCCGTCGGGCGAGATCTTCGCCGCGTACTCCAGGCCGGGGTGGCTGGTGAGCCGCTGGGCGCAGCCCCCGTCGAGGGTCGTCTTCCAGAGGTCTCCCTCCCAGGTGAAGACGATCACCTCCCCGCGGATGTCGGGGTACTGCACGAGCCGCGCCTCGATGCCGAAGGCCGCCGTCGTGCTCCAGGCCAGGACGATGAGCGCTGCCAGAGACCGGATCAGATGTCGCATCGCGTTCCTCCCGGAAAACGAGAGTATACCCCGCTTCCGAGAGCGTGCCGGACGTCAGCTCGGACCCCCGGAACCCGCCCGGATCCGGCCCCGGAGAGGTGCGAGGGGTATGCCACGTCGAGGCGCTGCGGTCATCATCGCCGGCGGCACGCCGCCCGAAAGCTTCGTCCTCGACCCCGATGGCAGCGGGTTCTGCTCCCGGTCGAGGGTGATGGCCGGTGGGTGGGACGTCGGTCTCGAGGTGCGCACCTCCGAGGGCGTGTACGAGCGCGAGAAGACCCGGCGCGTGAGCCTCGACGACGGCGACGTCACCGTCGTCGACTTCGTTCCCTCGGTGATCGTGACCGGTCAGGTCCGCCTGGGCTCCCAGACAGTGGAGAAGGGGGGTCTCGTCGTGCAGCTTTAGAATGGCCGAGAGGACCGAACGAGGATGGAGCGCCGCTGGGAAGAACGGTTGCTGCGGTTGGCGTTGGCGCGGGGCCGGCTGTCACCCGAGCAGCTCGCGGCGGTCGAGGAGGAGCTGGAGGACGGCGATCAGGCGACGCTGGTCCCGGGTCGCTGGGGATGCCGCATCCAGCGGCTGCTCGATCGCGGCGTGCTCGACCCAGGCGAGGTCGAAGCACTGGCGCTCGAGCTCGCGGTCGAGGCTTCATCCCGGACGACCCCGGTGGTGGCGCGGACGCCCGCCTCGGCGCTGGAGAGCCCCGAGTACCGCACGGACCAGCCGGTCAAGCTCCGCCAGGAGTTCACGGCGACGGTGGTGGCGGGACGCGCGGGCAAAGCGCCGCCCGACCAGCACGACGCCCCGGCGGACTGGGAGCGGTACGCGCTGACGAGGCTTCTCGGCGAGGGTGGGATGGGCAGGGTGTGGGAGGCGCACGACCCCCGCCTGCGCCGCCGTGTGGCGGTCAAGTTCCTGCTCGGGGACGATCCCGAGCTGGTCGCGCGCTTCCTGCAGGAGGCGCGCGCCCAGGCCCGGGTCGAACACGACAACGTGTGCCGCATTCACGAGGTGGGCGAGGTGGCGGGACGGCCCTACATCGCCATGCAGTACATCGACGGCGAGAGCCTGCACGTCCTCGGCCCCCGCCTCGGGCTGGCCGAGCAGGTGCAGCTCATGCGAACCGTGGCCGATGCGGTCGCTGCCGCGCACGGTCTCGGGCTCGTGCACCGAGACCTCAAGCCGGGCAACATCATGGTCGAGCGCACCGCATCCGGCGCGCTCAAACCCTATGTCATGGACTTCGGCCTGGCGCGCGAGCTGGCGGCGCCGAGCCTCACCACCACCGGGATCCTCATGGGCACGCCCGCCTTCATGGCGCCGGAGCAGGCGCGCGGCGCGATGCACGAGGTGGACTGCCGCTCGGACGTGTACAGCCTGGGCGCGACGCTGTACGAGCTGGTGGCGGGTCGCCCGCCGTTCGAGGGTGGGACGATGGAGGTGCTCCTGGCGGTGCTCCATCGGGACGCCGAGCCGCTCCGGCGGTTGCGGCCCGACACGCCCCGCGACCTCGAGACGATCGTCGCCAAGTGCCTGCAGAAAGATCCGCAGGCGCGCTACCAGAGCGCCCGCGAGCAGGCCGACGATCTCGGCCGGTTCCTTTGCGGAGAGCCGATCCAGGCGGTGCCGGTCTCCCCGGCGCGCCGCTGGTGGCGCCGGGCCACGCGCAACCGGGTGGCGGCCGGGATCGTGGCAGGCGCGCTCGTCGTCGCGCTGCTGGCGGCGGCCGCCGCGGCCCGCTCGGCCTGGCGCTCGCACCGCCAGGAGGAGCTCGGGCGGCTGTTCGGCCAGGAGACCGCCACCCTCGAGGAAGAGATCCGGCTGGTTGCAGCCAAGCCGCTGCACGACGTGCGGGCCGAGCGGGCGGAGATCGCCGAGCGCCTGGCGCGTATCGAGGCGCAAGCCGCCACCGCCGGCAGCAGCGGGTTCGGGCCCGGGCACTACGCCCTGGCGCGTGGCTTCCTGGCCCTCGGGGATCCCGCCTCGGCGCGAGAGCATCTGCTCGAGGCGTGGGACAGCGGGTACCGCCCCCCCGAGGTGGCGCACGCGCTCGGCCTGGCCCTGGCGGAGATCTACCGCCGAGAGCTGGAGTCGGCGCAGCGGCTCCCCAGTCCCGCGGCCCGGGCGCAGCGACGTCGGGTGCTCGAGCGCACCCTGCGTGACCCGGCCCTGGACTACCTCGCCCAGGGGCGGACCGTGGCGGTCCAGGCGCCGGAACAGGTCGAGGCGCTCATCGCCCTGCTCGAGGAGAAGCACGAGCTGGCGCTCGACAAGGCGAGGGCCGCGGTAGCCCGCATCCCGTGGTTGTACCAGGCGCGCGAGATCGAGGGCGAGGTGCTGGTGGCGCTCGGGCGCGCGGCCTGGGAGAAGGGCGAGCGCGACCGGGCCCTTGCCTGGTTCGAGCAGGCTCGTGCGGCGTACGCCGAGCAGGTGCGCATGGCCCCCAGCGACCCGGGCGGCTACGGCGGTCTCTGTCTGGCCTGGAGCCGGAGCATGGAGGTGTTGGCCGACACCGGGGCCCCACCGTTCGATGCCTACAGGTACGCGGTCGAGACCTGTAACCAGGCCCTGATCGCCGACCCCGACGCCTCGGCGATCGTGGTCCGCAAGGCACGGGCGATGCTGCAGTGGAGCGAGGTGCAGCTCGGCCGGGGCGAGGACGCGACGGAGGTCCTGCAGGGAGTCGTCGAGCTCACCCGGGCAGTGCCGCGGGCCAGCCCGGACGAGGTCGGGGCCCTGACCTACCGGGGCGTCGCCCTGCGCCGCCTAGCCCAGCTCGCCTCCTGGGGTGGCCGGGACCCGCGACCGCATCTCACCGAGGCCGTTGGCTGCTTTCGCGACGCTCTGCAGCTGTACCCCGACCATGAGACGGCCGCGAACAACCTGGGGCTCGCCCTGCTCGAGCGCGGCCTGTTCGAGATGGAATGTGGCCAGGACCCGCGGCCCACGCTCGAGCAGGCGGTGGCGGAGCTCGAGCGCGCCGCGGCGATCACCCCGGGGTTCTCGGTGCTGGGCAACCTGGGCGTCGCGTGGTGGGCGATCGGCCGTTTCGAGTCCGGGCGCGGGATCGACCCCCGCCCGGCGCTGGGGCGGGCCCGGACGGCGCTCGACAAAGCCCTTGCCGTCAACCCGCAGGACTGGTCGGCGCTCAACAACCTGGGGCTCGTCGCCGTCGAGGAGGCAGGCTGGCTCGTCGCCACCGGGGAGCGGGCGGAGCAGGTCCTGGCGCGGGCGGTCGCCGACCTCGAGCGCTCGCTCGCCCTCAAGCCGGACAGCGGCGGCACCTACGCCAACCTCGGGGCGGCCTGGAAGCTCCGAGCGGCGGCTGCGAAGGACCCCGCGGCCGCCGCTCGTGCCCTCGACCAGGCGCACCGGGCGCTCGCCCGCGCCACCGCGATCAACCCCCAGGACGCCGAGGCCTGGCTGGTGGACGCGCAGGCCTGGCTGGAGGCCGCGGCCGGTGCTGAGGCCCGGCGAGGGTCGCCCGACGAGGCGCTCGAAGCGGCCGAGAAGGCACTGCGGCGCGCCCTCCAGGCCAACCCGACGTACGCCGAGGCGGAGGCCGAGCTGGGTGAGCTCTGCCTGCGCCGGGCCCGTCTGGCATCCGCTCAGGCCAGGACGGGTCCGAGGGACCTGTCGCGCGGCATCGAGGCGGCAGACAGGGCGCTGGCCACCAACCCAGGCCTGGCGCGCGCGCACCTGATACGGGCCCGCCTGCTGCTCCTCCAGGCCAGGCAGGGCCGGGGTCGGTCACGGGAGAGCACGGCCGCCGAGGCCGAGGAGGCAGCACGGCGTGCCGCCGCGATCAACCCGCTGCTCGTCGCTGCGGCAGGTGTGGTGGAAGGCGAGGCCGCAGCGCTGCGAGACCGCTGAGCGCGCTGCCTTCAGTCAGCGGCGGCGAGAAGCTGCGGCGCCCGGCGGGTGTACGATGCCGCGGGTGAGCGCCCCGACGACCGAGACCGCGTCACGTCCAGCCTCGTTTTGGCAGCGTTGGTGGGTGCACACCACCTACTTCGCCGAGGGGATGCCGTACATGGTGGTGCGCATCCTCTCCTCGGTCTATTTCACCGACATCGGCGCCAAGCTTCGCTACATCGGGTACCTCAACTTCCTGGGCATCCCGTGGAACCTCAAGTTCCTGTGGGCCCCTCTGGTCGACCTCGTGAGCACGCGACGGCGTTGGCAGGTGGTGATGCAGGCGCTGGTCGGGGGGCTCATGGCGGTGGTGGCGCTTTCGAACCTGGTCCTGCCGGGCTCGGCCACCCCGGATCGATGGCTCGGTATCGTGGCGCTCGTTTTCGTCATCATGGCGTTCTGTGCTGCCACCAACGACATCGCCATCGACGCCTACTACATGGAAGGGTTGCCCGACAAGCGCGAGCAGGCCGCCTGGGCCGGCCACCGGGTCCTGGCCTACCGGCTGGCGATGATCTTCGTTCGCACCGGCCTCGTGGCCTTGGCGGCGCTGGTGGCCGGGAAGGTCGGCACCCACGACCCGTACACGCCGTGGCTGGTCGCGTTCGGGGTCGGTGCAGCGGCGATGCTCGGGGTCTCCGCATTCCACGCGGCATGGCTCCCGCGTTTCGAGCACGAGCGTACCGGAGCCGCCGTGATAACCCCGCGGGCGGTATGGCGCGGGTTCGCGCGTGCCTTCGGCACCTACCTCCAGCAGCCACGGGTGGTTGCGGTGCTGACGTTCATTGTCCTTTACCGCGTGGGGGACGAGATCCTGTTCTCGATGACCACCCCGTTTCTGATGCGCGAGCTCGGCGTGTCCAAGGGGCAGTACGCCTGGCTCGCCGGTATCGTCGGCGCCGCCGGTACGATCCTCGGGACCATGCTCGGCGGGCACTGGATCAAGGCCAGGGGGCTGGGCCGCTCGATCTGGCCGATCACGCTGCTGATGAACCTCAACATCTGGGTGTACGTGTGGCTGGCCTGGGCCAAACCGGATCCCGCGACGGCCCGAGGCCTTACCGCCATCGCTGTCATCCATGGCTACGAGCAGGTGGCTGCGGGGCTCGGCAGCGCGGTGTTGCTGGTTTTCCTGCTCCGCACCTGCAAGCCGGAGTTCAAGGCCGCACACTACGCCATCGGTTCAGCGATCATGTCGGTGTTCGCGACGTTCTTCGGCGGCTTCGGCGGACGCATGGTGGAGGCCATGGGCTGGGTCAACTTCTTCGTCCTCGCCTTCGTCGCCTCGCTGCCTGGAATGGCGTTGATCCCGTTGGTGCCGCTCCACGACGAGCCGGCGGCCGCGGTGGCGAAGGCCGAGGCACACGGTTGAGGGAACCCCGTTCGTCCGGAGAACACAGCTTCAGGGCAACGTGCCGACGATCGCGGTCCGAACCCTCGCCGGGCGGAGGTGCGACGGCGTCCTCGGCGCGTTCGGGCGCGGGAGATTGCGGGTCGGCGGCGCGGCCCCGACCTTCGGGGCAACCGTAGGCTCCCCGGCGCCGCTGCCTGTCCCCACCAGCGATCGCGGGGCGCACCCAGAACGCGTTTTCCGCTACTGGGTTCCGAGCATCCCGGCCTTTCGGGAGGGCGCAGGCGCCGCGGGTGTCGTCGAGCGTCCAGGATATGATCTGCGGGTGGACGCAACCGCGGTCATCTTGGCGGGTGGCGGCAGCCGGCGTATGGGCCGAGACAAGAGCATGCTCTCGATCGGCTCGCGGCCAATGATCGCGCACATTGCTGAGCAGCTCGCCTTCTTCCCGGAACGACTGGTTGGCGCCAATGACCGGGAGAAGTACGCCTTTCTCGGCCTCGAGGTGGTGCCTGACGAGATGCCCGGAGTAGGGCCGCTGATGGGGATCATCTCCTGCGTTGCCCGTGCCTCGTACGAGCTCAGCTTCGTCACTGGCTGCGACATCCCGGTTCTGGACCGTGCCTTCATCCTCCGTCTGCTGGCCAACGCAACCGGCAACGACATCGTCATGGCGCAGCTCCCCGATGGCCGGGTGGAGCCTTTGCTCGCGGTCTACCGCAAGACGGTCGTGCCGGTGGCACGCGAGCTCGTGGCCCGGAGTCGCCGCCGTATCGTGGAGCTCTTCGACCATCTCAAGGTTCATTTCGAGCCTGCCGAGACGCTCGATTGGTACCGCAACCTCAACACCATGCGCGAGTACCACCAGTTCATCCAGGGGCGGGGCGACCCCCACGACGAGCGATGACCGGTAGCACGTGTCAGCTCCCGTCGGCATCCGGTGTCCGGCTGCCGGTGCCAAAGCGACGACGGCGCTGTCAGGGGCCCGCACAGTCTGGCGAGAATTGACACCAGGCAAGTGTCTCCCCTATCGTACGATTGCGTGTGCGTGGGCCACACGCAGTCAGTACCGCTGCGGGCCATATCACGGCTGTGGATCTGCGAGAGTGAGGAGAGCTGATCGTGCGCCTGACCATCGATGGACGAAGCGTGGAGGCTGTCCCGGGGCAAACCGTGCTGGATGCGGCGCGGGCCGCGGGCATTTATATCCCGGCACTCTGCTACCACCCCAAGACCGGCAAGGCCGGTCGCTGCCGTGCCTGTGTCGTCGAGGTCGAGGGCATGCGTGGGCTCAAGGAGTCATGCGCCCTGGAAGCGAAGGACGGGATGGTCGTCCACACCGCCACGCCGAAGGTGATGGAGACACGACGCCTGGTCGTCGACCTCCTGCTCGCTGAAGGCCACCACAACTGCATCTCGTGCCAAGCGAACTCGAGCTGCGAGCTGCAGGACATGGTCTATCACCTCGGTGTCGAGCGACCGTCGTTCCTCATCGAGTCGGAGCCGACGCCGTTGGATCTCTCCTCGCCCGGGATCGTGCGCGAGGCGGACAAGTGCATTCATTGCGGCCGCTGTGTGGAGGCGTGCCAAAACGGGGTGGTCAACGAAGTACTTGCGTTCGCCTACCGGGGCAGCCACGCCAAAGTGGTGTGCGACGACGACGTACCGATGGGTGAGTCGACGTGCGTGCAGTGTGGCGAGTGCGTTCAGGTCTGCCCGGTCGGGGCGTTGGTGCTCAAGCAGCCACGAGATGTCAGGATTCGGCCGCACGAGACGACAGCGACCAAGGTCACCTGTCCGTACTGCGGTGTGGGGTGCCAGATCGATCTGCACACGAAGGACAACCGATACGTCTTCGCCATGGCCCACGAGGGGCAGTGGGAGAAGCAACCCAACAAGGGGATGCTGTGCATCAAGGGGCGTTTCGGCCTCGACTTCGTGGACTCGCCGGACCGCTTGCGTACGCCGCTCATCCGCAGGGATGGCGAGCTCCAGGAAGCAACCTGGGACGAGGCGCTCGACCTCGTGGCGGAGCGGCTCAAGGCCACGAAGGAGCAGCACGGAGCCGATTCCATCGGGTTTTTCACCTCGGCCAAGGTGACGAACGAGGAGAACTACGCCTTGGGAAGGTTCGCCCGCGCGGTGATCGGGACAAACAACATCGATCACTGTGCTCGACTTTGACATAGCTCCACCGTGGCCGGTCTGGCCGCGACGCTCGGTTCCGGTGCAATGACCAACAGCATGGAGGAGGTCCTCAAGGCGAAGGTCATTCTCGTCATCGGCTCCAACACGACCTGGAACCACCCCGTGTTCGGCTCGCTGATCAAGCAGGCGGTGAAGCACCACGGGGCCAAGCTCATCGTCTGCGATCCCCGCAGGATCGACCTCGTCAAGATCGCCGACGTCTGGCTCCAGCAGCGCAACGGCTCGGACGTGGCGCTGCTGTCAGGCCTGCAGCACATCATCCTCCGTGAGGGCTGGGAAGCGAAGCAGTACATCCAGGAACGCTGCGAGGGATACGACGAGTATCGTCAGGCGATCGAGTTCTACACCCCGGAGAAGGTCGAGGAGCTTACCGGGGTCAAGGCCGCCGACCTCGAGGCGGCGGCCCGGCTGTACGCGACCTCGGGGGTCGCCGCCCTCTACTACTGCATGGGGATCACCCAGCACAGTCATGGCGTGGACAACGTCAAGGCGTGCGTCAACCTCGCACTGATCACCGGCAACCTCGGTGTCGAGGGAGGAGGCGTCAACCCACTGCGCGGGCAGAACAACGTCCAGGGTGCCTGCGATATGGGTGGTCTCCCCAACGTGTTCACGGGTTACCAGCCGGTCACCAACGCGGCGGCGGTGGAGAAGTTCTCGAAATACTGGAACGCCCCGCTGTCGGACAAGGTGGGGTTGACGCTCACCCAGATGATCCCGGCGTGCGGCGAGGCGATCCGGATGCTCTACATCATGGGCGAGAACCCGATGGTTTCGGACCCCAACCTGCACCACGTCGAAGAAAGCCTGCGCAAGCTCGACTTCCTCGTCGTCCAAGACATCTTCTTGACCGAGACTGCACGGCTGGCAGACGTCGTCCTGCCGGGTGTCAGCTTCGCCGAGAAGCTCGGTACCATCAGCAACACCGAACGCCGCGTCCAGCTCTCGAACCCGGCCCTCACTCCGCGGGGCAACGTGCGGCAGGATTATGAGATCATCGCCGATCTAGCGACCCGATTTGGACACACCTTCCCGCGCACGCCCGCAGGACTGTTCCAGGAAATACGCGATCTCACGCCGTCGTACGCGGGCATCACCTACGACCGCATCCGTGACGTCGGAATCCAGTGGCCCTGTCCGACCACCGAGCATCCCGGCACCCGCTTCCTGCACGCCGGGAAGTTCGCGCGTGGTCTGGCGCTGCTGACGCCGATCGCGTACAAGCCTCCGGCCGAGGAGCCCGACGGGAAGTACGATCTCGTGCTCAGTACCGGCAGGATCTACGAGCACTTCCATACCGGTAGCATGACCCGGCGCTCGAGTATCCTCGACGCCGTCGTCAGGACGGGCCATGTCGAGATCCATCCCGAGCTGGCCTCGAAGCACGGTATCTCCACGGGCGATCAGGTGGCGGTGGCGACGCGGCGGGGGCGGATCGTGACGACAGCCCTCGTCACCGAGCGTGTCGCCAGAGGATCGATCTTCGTGCCTTTCCATTTTGCCGAGGCAGCGGCCAACACCCTCACCAACGACGCCCTGGACCCTGTCGCCAAAATTCCCGAGTTCAAGGTGTGCGCGGCCCGGCTGGAGCGCGTCTCGGGATGCGGGTGCTGAGGGGACGGTGAGATCATGCGAGAAGAGCTGAGCACGGCCATCGAGAGCATCGCCGCCCGCTATCCAGAGCGTCGATCGGCCCTGCTGCCGGCGCTGCACCTCGTTCAGCAGCACAGCGGCGGATTTGTGGGCGCCGAGGATCTGGCCGCCATCGCCGAGGTGATCGGCGTGCCGGTTTCCGAGGCATACGGCGTTCAGACCTACTACACCATGTTCCAGCGGAAAAAGCTGGGCAAGTACCACCTGCAGGTGGACACCAACATCCCGGCGATGCTCGCTGGTGCCGAGGCGATCGTGAACCACCTGGAAAGAGCACTCGGGATCACGGTCGGCGAGACAACCGCGGATGGGCTTTTTACCCTCTCCACGGTGGAGTGTCTCGCCTCCTGCGGCACCTGTCCGGTGATCCAGGTCAACGATCGCTACTACGAGAGCATGACTCCAGAGCGAACCGACGCCTTGCTGGCGAGCTTGCGGCAGGGAGTGATGCCCGATATGCCGGTGGTGGCCCATTTCCACTCGGAGTGCGGGGTGTTGATGGCGCGTCGAGGGATGCCCAATGCCACGGATATCGATGTCTACGTGGCGAGCGGTGGGTATAGGGCCATCGACCGGGCGCTCGAGATGGAGCCGGCCAAAGTCGTCGGCGAGGTCAAGGCCTCGAACCTACGTGGCCGAGGGGGTGCCGGTTTTCCCGCCGGTGTCAAATGGGGGTTCCTCGCCCGCGGTACCGGCAAACCGACCTACCTGATATGCAACGCTGACGAGGGTGAGCCCGGGACCTTCAAGGACCGGCAGATCATGCAGTTCGACCCGCATCTCCTCATCGAGGGGATGATCATTTCGGGGTACGCGGTCGGCGCAGCGCTCGGCTTCATTTATATCCGGGGTGAGTTCGCCTGGATCGCCGAGATCCTTGAGCGGGCAATCGCCCAGGCGCGTTCTCGTGGCTTGCTCGGCACCAATATCAAGGGCACGGGGTTCGACTTCGACATCATCGTGCATCTCGGGGCTGGCGCCTATGTGTGCGGCGAGGAGACGGCACTGATCGAGTCGCTCGAAGGCAAGCGCGGCAACCCGCGCCTGAAGCCGCCGTTCCCGGCCGTAGTCGGGGTGTACGGCTGCCCGACGGTGGTCAATAACGTCGAGACGTTGGCTTCGGTCCCATTCATCATCGAGCACGGCGCCGGTCAGTTCATGCAGTTCGGTACCGCCAACAACTTCGGCCCCAAGATCTTCGGCATTTCCGGGCACGTCAAGCGCCCCGGCGCCTACGAGTTCCCGCTCGGGACGCCTCTTGCCAGATTGCTCGAGGCGGCCGGTGGTGTCGACGGCGAGCTGAAGGCGATCATCGTCGGCGGGCTGTCCGTGCCGATCCTCACCGCTGAGGAGGCCAAGGGTCTCCTCATGGACTACGACTCCTGCCTCAAGTACGGGACGATGCTGGGCTCGGGCGGGATCATGGTCATGAACGAGACGACCAGCATTCCGAAGGTGGCGCTGCGTGCGATTCGTTTCTACGCGCACGAGTCGTGCGGGCAGTGCACGCCGTGCCGACAAGGCTCCCACACCGTCGCGATGCTGCTGGAGCGGATCGTGGCCGGGCGCGGCAGCCGCGTGGATATCGACCGGGTGTTGCAGTTGTGTGCGGCCATCAAGGGCACCACGCTGTGCCCGACCGGGGATGCCTTTGCCGTTCCGATCGAGGCCATGGTCACCAAGTTCCGAGCCGAGTTCGAAGCTCTGGTGGACTGAGATAGGGGGCGTGATCATGAGTGAGAAGACCAAGGTTCTGGTCATCGACGACGATCCGGACATCCACGCTTTCTGCACCCTGGTGCTCGAGGCGGCGGGGTATGCCGTGACGGTCGCAGCATCGGCGGCAGAGGGGAGAGCGGCGATGGCTGCGGCTCGTCCGGATCTGGTGATCCTCGACATCATGATGGAGCAGGCCGACGCCGGATTCGATGCCGCCCAGTGGTTCGCCCGCGAGTACCCGGGGTTGCCGGTGCTGATGCTGTCCTCGATCGCCGATGCGGCCGACTCCCTGTTCGACACCAGCACCCTCGGCGTCGCTGATCTGGTCAACAAGCCGATCTCCCCGGAGGAGCTGCTGGCCAAGGTGCAGCGCCTGCTGGCGCGGAGGGCGAGGGCGGAATACTGACAGGGCACGTCCGCCTTGGGATCGAGGCAACCGGGTGGGTTGCCTGCAAGGCGTGGACGGCACAGGAATGGACGGTGAGGGCATGAGCGCAATCGATGCGGCAAAGGTCCTGAGCTATGCGCTCGAGCGTGAGCGCGAAGGTTTCGCCTTCTTCTCGAGTCACGCCGAAAGGGCGCAGCATGCTGCGGTGGTGGGTATTTTCCGACGCCTGGCCGAGGAGGAGCAAGGGCACATCCGATTCATCGAGCAGCTCATCGCGACCCAAGCCGGTCAGTCGCCTTCAACTGCCGAGCCGATGGCCGGAGTCCACGAAAGCAGCTTCTTCACCGCGCGTGCTATCTCGGAGATGATCGAGCAGACGACCACCGAAGCGATGGTCCCCGACTTGCCCGTGCTGCGCATGGCGTTTCTCATCGAGCGCGACCTCGCCGAGTTCTACGATTCGATGGCGGCTCGGGCTGAGGGTGGGACGCGGCAGGCCCTGCAACGGCTCGCTGACTGGGAGCGTGAGCACGAGCGTCTGTTCAGGACCATCCACGACCGTGTGTTCGCAGAGTACTCGGGCATGCCCTGGGGTGGCTGACGGCGCCGAGGGTATCCGGCCGGCAGCAGGCGAGCCGTCCACCGTGTCAGACACGAAAAGGGGGCAACCGTGGTTGCCCCCTGGGGTGTACTTGAGGCGGTGAGCTACGCGCTGGCCTTCTTTTCGAACGGCAGGTTGCTGAGGGCGAACGTGATCAGAAAGCCTACGCTGACGAAAGCCAGGCCGGCCAGGAAGCTGTAGTAGCCAGCCTGGGTGGGCCAGCGGTCCTTGATGATGCCGACCATCTGTGGGCCGACCACGCCGGCCGCGGACCACGCCGTCAGGATCGTTCCGTAGACCACCGGCATGAGCTTGGCGCCGAACACATCCAACACGAACGACGGCATGGTGCCGAAGCCGCCGCCGTAGCACAGCAGGATGTAACAGAACAGGGCGGCGAAGAGCCATGGGCTCTTGTTCCAGGCGAGGACGGCGAACACCACGATTTGGGTGCCGAGCATGATCGAGAACGTCCGCGACCGCCCGATCTTGTCCGAGATTCCGCCCCAGAAGAACCGGCCGATACCGTTGAACAGGGAGGTTACGCCGATGAGCGTCGCACCCATGGAGGCGAGTGCCGCTGCGGTCAGCGTGGGATCGACCTTGTGCCACAGATCCTGGAACAGCGGTGACTGGAAGCCGATGATGGCAATACCCGCCGTGATGTTGCAGAAAAAGACGATCCACATCAAGAAGAAGCGGCCGGACAGGAGGCAGTCCTTGGCGGTGAGCGCGTCGAATGCGGCGGTCTTGGCGTTAGCCGCCACAACCGGCGGCGTCCAACCGGCCGGCACGTAACCGGCGGGCGGGTTCTTCAAGAACCAGCCGACCGGTACGGTCAGGACCAGGAAGATGACGCCGAGGCCTGCGAACAGCTTGGTGAGGATCCCCTGCAGCGCCTCAGGGTTTTGCAGCACGAGGGCGCCATCGACGTTGGCGTACACCAGCTCGACGCCGGTCTTGAAGTAGTTGAAGAGCATCGGCGCGAAGACCTTGGACATCACCAGCGCGCCGAGACCGAACCCCATGACGACCAGGCCGGTCGCGAAGCCTTTCTTGTCGGGGAACCACTTGGCGACGGTGGCCACCGGGGTCACGTACCCAAGTCCGAGACCGCAGCCACCGACCACACCGTAGCCCAGGAAGAGCATGAGCGGCGACTTCATGGACAAGGCCAGCGCCCCGAGAAGGTAGCCGATGCCAAAGAGCGTGCCACCGACCATGGCTAGCTTGGTGGGGCCGATCTTCGCCAGGTTCATGCCGCCCCAAGCGGCCGCCAGTCCGAGGAAGCAGATCGCCAGGCAAAACGCCCACGCGGTCATGCTGTTGGACCACCCGAAAGCGTCACCCAGTGGCTTCTGGAAGTAGGACCACGCATATGCGGTCCCGAGGAAAAGCTGCAGCAAAGTGCCCATGATGGCGATCAGCCATCGGTTCGTGGTTTTTGGCTCGCTGCCTGGAGCTGTCTTCGTAGTGTCGGTTGCAGTCATGGTTCTCCCTTCTCTCCTCCGATGGTATCCGTGTCGAACTCGAACCCTGCCTCCCATTCCTCATGGCGAGGGAATCAGGCTCCCGGCAACGGGACCGGGTGTGATCGACCGCACTCCACAGTGGCTAGGCGAACCCAGATGGGCGTGGGCGGAGTGCGATTACCCCTTTCTCGCAGCGAGATGATAGCGGTCATGAGTGGCCTGTCAAGGTGCTCCAGGAGCCACTTCACCGCACCCGCCAGGCGGCCGAGTAGACCGTCATCGAGCGGCGTCTGACCCGTCCGCACAAGGCAATCTGGCAGCTCTCGGCCATCATCGCTGCTTCGTGGGTTGCGGCCGCCGGTGAGATCACGAGCGGTATGCCGACCCTCGCCACCTTCACGACCATGTCGCGCGCGAACCGACCCGAGCAGAGCAGCACGAGGTCGGAGAAGCACGCGCCAGCACAGAACGCCTGCCCGATGGCCTTATCGACCGCACTGTGGCGCCCGAGGTCCTCGGCGAAATAGAGGTATCGAGCTCCGTCGCTCAGCGCCGCGGAGTGCACACACTGTGTCTGCTGGTACAGCCCGGGTCGGGTATCGAACTGGTGCCCGAGCTTCATGATCCGCGCCGCCTCCATGGTCAGCCGGCTGAGGTGCGCCGTGCCAATGGATGTCGAGAGATCCTCCTGGATGAACGGCCGTCCAGGGCCGTTTCGGCGCTGAGCGGCGGGCGGAGCAGCGGCGCCGAGCTGGCTTGGGCCCCGGTCAAACGGAGCACCGCCTTCGCTGCACTCGCCGAGCGTTTCCACGCGGCCGGCTGGGAGCTCAGCGGTCACCTCGACCGTCATCGAGTCGGCGTCGACGACGACCTGATGCAGCTCGGCACGGTCACAGACGATTCCAGCGGTCACCAAGAAGCCTACCGCCAGCTCTGAGAGCCCGTCAGGCATGCACTGTATCCGGGTGATGAGCGCGCCGTTGAGGTGGATGGCCACGGTTGCTTCACGCACGAGGGTGCTTTCACGAGCCGCAGCCCCGTGCTCGTCGTAGGTCAGAAGCGATACTTGCGCGACACGATGCAGCACGCGGTGGTCTCCCACGAGCCGAGGAGCGTACCACGACCCTCGCGGAGCGTTGGCAGGCTCGTGGTGTGCGGCTGCCGAACCGACGCCACAGGCCGGCGTCAGGTGGGGTGCCAGAGCGAGGCACCGCTGCTAGAATCCCATCCACACCGCGTGCCGCCTGCGTGGCGGCGACGCGATCGGAGGGCTTCGTGTACCGTAAGATCTTGATTCCACTCACGATTAGCGCCTGTCTCTGGCTGACGGCAGCACCGATGTCCGGGCAGTTCAACATCGCTTCTCCGGACGGCAAGGCGAGCCTCAAGCTGGGCGTGCTCACCCAGGTTCAGGGCGAGTGGCTCGAAAACGCCGACGGCAAGACCACAGCGCAGAACCTGTTCGTTCGTCGCCTTCGTCTGATGTTGGGCGGCAAGATCGGCGACCGCTTCACGCTCTTCCTCGATACCGACAGCCCCAACCTCGGCAAGGCCGGCCCCAATGGCATGCGCACCGAGGCCAGCATGTACATCCAGGACCTCGTGCTCACCTACCAGGTTAGCGAGACCTGGAAGGTCGATGTCGGCAAGCTGCTGGTAGCGCACTCGTACCACTCCGGACAGAGCGCCGGATCGCTGCTTGGCCTCGATTACGGTCCCTATGCGTTCATCACCTCGGCGCCCATGGGCATGCAGGCCGGACGCGACTACGGGCTCGCCGGTCGCGGCTATCTGGCCGGCAACCACGTCGAGGTTCGGGCCGGGGTATTCCAGGGCGTGCGCGGCGCTGGGTCCCGCAACTCGTTGCGGACCGCAGCCCGGGTCGCCTGGTACCCGTGGGACGCGCACACCGACTTCTTCTACCCCGGCACCAGCTTGGGCAACAAGCGGGTACTGGGTCTCGGCGTCTCCTACGATCGGCAGAAGGATTTCAGCATCGCCGGGGCCGATGTCTACCTCGATCTTCCGGTCGGTGGTAACGCCGTCACCGCGCAAGTGGACTTCGCTCGTCTCGACGGCGGCAATCTGCTCCCCTCGCTGGCCAAGCAGGACACGCTCTTCGCCGAAGCCGGCTATCTCGTCAAGTCGCTGAAGCTCACCCCCTATCTGCAGTACTCGCGGCGCAACTTCAAGGCGCGCGGGGCGGCTGACGAGCAGACCACGCAGGTTGGCTTGGCCTACTGGTTGGATGGGCACCGGCTGACCTTCAAGCTGGGCATCGGCCAGATCGAACGGGACGGTGCGCCCGACAGGCTGCAGGTTGCGCTGCAGGCGCAGCTCCTGCTTTTCTAGGAGCCGGTCGGAGAGCGCAGGCCTTCCCCCTTGTCGCCGGGTGCCTCGAGTGTCGGCACCCGGTAAAGGAGCATGCTGTGCAGCCCGCTCTGCCGATATACCTCGACCACAACGCCACGACACCCCTCGACGCCCGGGTCCTCGAGGCCATGCTGCCGTACCTGACCGAGCACTTCGGCAACGCCGCGTCGCGCACCCACCCGTATGGCTGGCTCGCCGCTCGGGCGGTCGAGCGCGCACGTCAGCGGATCGGGGTCGGGATCGGCGCCGAGCCTGACGAGCTCGTCTTCACGTCCGGAGCCACCGAGTCGTGCAACGCGGCGATCAAGGGGGTAGCGTGGTCGCTGGCGGGTCGTGGGCGCCACCTCGTGACCTGCGCGACCGAGCACAGGGCGGTGCTCGATCCGCACCGGCGCCTGGAGCGGGAGGGTTGGGAGGTGACGGTGCTGCCGGTGGACGGCTATGGTCGGGTCACGCCGGAAGCGGTCGAAGAAGCCCTTAGGCCCGACACGGTTCTTGTGAGCATCATGTTGGCGAACAACGAGATCGGCACGCTGCAGCCGGTCGCCCCGATCGCTGCGCGGTGCCGGGCCCACGGAGTGCTGGTGCACTGCGACGCGACGCAGGCGGTGGGGAAAGTACGGGTCGATATCCGCGAGCTGGGCGTCGACCTGCTTTCCTTCTCCGGCCACAAGCTGTACGGTCCGAAGGGCGTCGGTGTCCTGGTGGTGCGGCGCCGCACGCCGCGGCTTCGGCTCGCGCCGCTGCTGGACGGGGGCGGTCACGAGGAAGGGCTGCGGCCCGGCACGCTCAACGTGCCGGGGATTGTCGGGCTGGCGCGGGCCCTGGAGCTGAGCGAAGAGCTTCGCGAGGTCGAGGCCAGGCGGCAGGCAGCGTTGCGGGATCGGCTGCGCGAGAGGATCCTCTCCGAGCTCGCAGGCGTAGTGGACAACGGGCACCCGACAGAACGTCTCCCCAACACCCTCAACCTCTCGTTCGAAGGTGTCGACGGCGGCGCCCTGCTGCTCGGGCTCGGGGAGATCGGCGTCTCCTCCGGTTCGGCGTGCAGCTCGGCGCAGGCAGCGCCCTCGCACGTGCTGCTGGCGCTCGGCCGCAGCCGCCGGCTGGCTTCCGCCTCGCTGCGCTTTTCGCTCGGCCGAGGCACCTCGGCGGCCGACGTGGACACGGCCGCAGCCAGCGTGGTACGTGTCGTCAGCACGCTGCGGAGCCAGTCCCGCTGGCAACCGGCGTAGACTTTCCGCCGGCGATGGACTCGAGCCCCTTTCACGACGCGGTGGGGCGTCTCAGGCGCCAGCTCGGGACCGGGCGGCGGACGCTCGGCGGCGTCTGTCCAGGGGCTCGTGCGCTGGCGGTGGCAGCGCTGGCCGGCGAGGCACCGGTCGTGGTCGTCGTCCCAACCCCCCGCGACGCCGACGAGCTGGCGGCCGGTCTCGAGCTCCTTGCGCCGGAGCTCTCCGCAGGCGTGGTGCCCGCCGAGGCGGTGGAGGTCTACCACGGCCGTACGCCGCCGCTCGGGGCGACAGCGACCGCCAGCCTCGCGCTCTCCAGGCTGGCCGGTGGCGAGGTGCGGTGCCTGCTCGCTCCAGCTCGGGTGGTGCCGTTCCCGCTTCCCGACCTCGCCACGTTGGCGGCCCGGACGCTTCGGCTGCGGGTTGGGCAACGGCTCGACCCGCGGCGGCTGGCCAGCGAGCTGGTGGCAGCGGGCTACCGCCGCACCGAGCTGGTCGAGGAGGCCGGCGACTTCGCTCTCCGCGGCCAGGTCGTCGATCTCGCCACGCCGGCCGTGGCGGTGCGTCTGCTGCTCGACGTCGACCTCGTCGAGAGCATCGCCGAGCTGGACCCGGCGTCCCAGCGCTCGCGGCTGGCGCACGAGCAGGTCGCGGTGCCTCCGCTGCGGCTGTTCGCGGTCGGCGAGAGCGATCGGCTGGCGGTGGCGGCGAGGCTCGAGGCACACGGCTGTGGCGCCGCCGCGGCGGCCGCGATCGACGGCCGCGACCCGGAGCTGTGGGAGGGGTTCGCTGGCTGGGTGCTGCCGCATCGCCGCGTCTGGGAGCTCGCTGCTGACCTCGTGGTGTGCGAGCCGGACGCAGTCCTGGCCGAGGTCGCCAGGCACCTCGAGGCGCTGCGTCGCGCCCGGCTGACCCTGCAGCGAGACGGCATCTGCACGCCGCCCGTGGAGGCGTGGTTGACGGGCACCCAGACCTGTCGCGAGGCACTCTCTCGCGCGGACGTCGTCGCCGAGCTCGCTCTCGAGGACGGGACGCCGTGGGTGCGGGTGCGCACGGCCCCCTCACCCAACCTCGCCTCACGCCCGGCGGCATTGCTCGAGGAGCTGCGGGCGGGTGCCTGGGACGAGCGCCGGCAAGTGCTGGTGGCAGCGTCGGCGGGCGAGGCGCAGCGGCTGCAGCACCTGCTTGCCGTGGCCGAGCTGCCGGTACGTCAGGGGTGGCCCGAGCCGCGGGTATGTGGGATCGTGCAAGGCCGGCTCGAGCGCGGCTTCGTGTGGGCCGACGAGAAGCTGGCGGTGTTCGGGCGGGCCGATATCACGACGCTGCCGCCCCCGGCTCGGCAGCGGCGCACCCTGGCGCGGGTGCTCGCGGACGTGCAAGACCTCAGGCCCGGCGACTACGTGGTCCATGCCGACCACGGCATCGGCCGGTTCATGGGGTTCCGCTCGCTCTCGCTCGAGGGCACGGCCCACGAATGCGTGGAGCTCGAGTACGCTGGCGGCGGCAAGCTGCTCGTCCCTCTCGAGCGGGCCGATGTGGTGGAGAAGTACGCCGCGGCAGAGGCCCAAGCTCCCAAGCTCGACCGCTTGGGAGGGTCGACGTGGAACCGCACCAAAAGCCGCGTGAAGCGGGCGCTCAAGGATCTTGCCGAGGACCTTCTGAAGGTCGGTGCTCAGCGGGAGCTTGCCTCCGGCTTCACGTTCTCCAAAGACTCGCCGTGGCAGCGGGAGTTCGAGGCAGCGTTCGAGTACGAGGCTACCGACGACCAGATCCACGCCATCGCCGAGACCAAGCGCGACATGGAGTCCGAGCGCCCGATGGACCGCGTGCTGGTGGGCGACGTCGGCTACGGTAAGACCGAAGTGGCGATGCGGGCAGCTTTCAAGGCGGTGCTGGACAGCAAGCAGGTGGCGGTGCTGGCCCCGACGACGATCCTGGCCGAGCAGCACCTGCGTACCTTCACCCGGCGCTTCGCCGGCTTCCCGGTGGAGATCCACTGGCTATCGCGCTTCGTGCCGCTGCCGCAGCAGCAACAGGTGGTGGCGGGCATCGCGGCCGGCACGGTGGACATCGTCATCGGCACCCATCGCCTGCTGGCAGGCGACGTCCGTTTCCGCGATCTGGGGCTCGTCATCATCGACGAGGAGCAGCGCTTCGGCGTGGCGCAGAAGGAGAAGCTCAAGGCGTTCAAGGCCTCGGTTGACGTCCTGGCGATGTCGGCGACTCCCATTCCCCGTACCCTCAACCTCGGGTTGCTGGGGCTGCGCGACGTCTCGGTCATCGAGACCCCACCGCGCGACCGTCTGGCGGTACAGACGCACGTCTTGCCGTTCCGCCGCGAGGTGCTGCGGGAGGCGATCCTGACCGAGCTGGGACGCGGAGGGCAGGTGTACTTCGTGCACAACCGGGTCGCCTCCATCGAGGCCATGGCCGCGTTCATCCGCACGACCGTTCCCGAGGCTTCCGTCGTCGTGGCCCACGGACAGATGGACGAACGGCGGCTCGGCAAGGCGATGGCGGCCTTCATCGGCGGGCGGGCCGACGTCCTGCTCGCCACTGCCATCATCGAAAACGGCCTCGACATCCCCAACGCCAACACCCTCATCGTCAACCGCGCCGACCGCTTCGGGCTGGCGCAGCTCTACCAGCTTCGCGGCCGGGTGGGGCGCTCCGATCGCCTTGCCTTTGCCTACCTGTTCGTGCCCCCGGAGCAGGCGCTCTCCACCGAGGCGCGGCAGCGTCTGGCGGCGATCGTCGAGTTCGCCGAGCTGGGCGCCGGCTTCCGCATCGCCGCCCGTGACCTCGAGATCCGGGGTGCGGGCAACCTCCTCGGTGCCGAGCAGCACGGGCATTTGCGTGCGGTTGGGTACGAGACCTACTGTCACCTGCTCGAGGAGGCGGTGGCCGAGCTGCGCGGTCAGGTGCTGGCGCCGCCCTCGAGCACCAGCGAGCTATCGCTCGGTCTCGACTACCGGCTACCCGAGTCGTTCATCGCCGAGGAGAGCGTACGGCTGTCCGTCTACCGCCGGGTGGCGGGGGCGCAGGATGAGCGCCAGCTCGAGCGGGTGGCGGAGGATCTCGTGGACCGCTTCGGGCCGCCGCCACCGCAGTTGACCAACCTGCTCGCGCACCAGCGCCTGCGCCGGCGGGCCGAGACGGCCGGGGTCATGCGGGTGCGCCGCACGGGGATCGGGTTCGAGCTGACCTTCCAGCTCGACCACCCAGCCGCTCATCACGTCGCGATGGCGCTGCTGGCGGCCGTACCCACCGCGAGCTTGACACCGGCGGGAGTGGTACGCCTGCCGTATGGCGAGAAGAACGCACTCACGGCCGCCCTGTGGCTCGCCGAGCTGCTCGGGCGCTCGGGGTAGACTGTCGTCTCGCCGCGGCGACGGGGGGTCGCGACGGGCTGGAGGTCGGTATGGCTCTCACTTCTCGGAGGAAGGGACGTCGGAGGTTGGGGCTGGTCGTGCTCGCCCTGAGTGTCGCGGCGGCCGCCGGAGCCATGGTGTGGTGGGGGCTGCGCGAGGGCCCGCTGGTGGTGGTGGAGATGGAGATCGACCGTCCAGCCGTGGGCGCATCGACCCGTGCGACGGTCCGTTTCTCGGAACCACACGCTGGGCTCGGGAGCATCCGGCTCGAGCTGCAACAAAACGAGCGTACCGAGCAACTGGCCGCAGCCAGCTTCGTGCGTCCAGGGCCGCTGGGAGGCCCGCGAACCGCCCAGCATGTGCTCGTGGCCGATCTCGGTACCCGCCATCAGGGATGGCTGGTCGAGGGCGAAGTCACGGTCAGGGCAGTGGCCGATCGGGCGGCAGGGTTTCTCCGCTTTCCGGCGCCGGTGACGGTGGAGCGCCGTCTGGCGGTGCGGGTGCGGCCTCCCAAGTTGCAGGTCATCTCGACGCAGCACTACCTTCGCCAGGGTGGGGCCGGTCTGGTACTGCTCGAGGTCGACGAAGACGCCGAGAGATCCGGCGTACGTGCCGGTGACCGCGAGTTTCGTTCGTTCCCGCTCCCGGGTGGGACCGAGCGTCAGCGCCTGGTGCTATTCGGGGTGCCGCTTCAGGGCGTTGGGGTCGCCGACATCCGCGCCTTCGCTGAGGACGTTGCGGGCAACCGGGTCGAGCGGGAGTTCGTCAGCCAGATCAAGTCGGTGACGCGGCGCCAAGACGTGGTCGCCCTCGGTGCTGCCTTTCTGGAGCGTGTGGTGCCGGCTATCGCTGCCGAGACGCCAGGGTTCGACACCTCTGGCTCGCTGCTCGATCAGTACCTGCGCATCAACCGGGACATGCGGCACGCCAACCTGCAGCGCGTGGCCGAGCTGACCCTGACGAGCGAGCCACGCCTGCTGTGGGAGGGGTCGTTCCTACAGATGGCCAACACCAAGCGCACGGCGGGGTTCGGCGACAGCCGAACCTATCGCTTCGAGGGCCAGGACGTGGACACCCAAACCCACCTCGGGCTGGACCTCGCCTCCACCGCCCGGGCCGCGGTGCCAGCCGGCAATACCGGTCGCGTCCTGCACGCCGGCTGGTTCGGGATCTACGGTCGCGCTGTGCTCCTCGACCACGGCTACGGTCTGGCGAGCCTGTACGGACACCTCTCGGACACCACCGTGTCGGCTGGCCAGATCGTCAGCAAGGGTGAGGTGATCGGCTACAGCGGGATGACCGGTCTAGCTGGCGGCGATCACCTGCACTTCGAGGTGTTCGTCCAGGGTTTGTCGGTGGATCCGCTCGAGTGGCTCGACGGGCATTGGGTGCAGGACAATGTTCTCGCTCGCCTGCGGTCCGGCGGCTGAGCTGCGTCCTTCGACGGCCTATCCGCGCCGGCACCAACCGGGCGTCCGGCTCGGGCGTCTCCCCTCGACCCTCAGCCCAGGGCTCCCAACCGAACAGAGCAGCTCAGGCTCCCAGCTCGAACCTGGTCGGGTGGAAGCTGGGGGCCTCGAACACCCGCACCGAGAGCCCGTACCGCTCGCGCAGCTCGTCGAGGATCCCCCGCAGCTCGCCGGTGAGCAGCTTGAGGATCTCGGGGTGGGCCCGGACCGAAAGCTCGTTCGCCTCGGTACGCGCCGCCTCGGCGAGCAGAGCCCGCCGCAACTCGAGGCAGACCGTCTCGGGAGCCTTGACCCGCCCCAAGCCTTCGCACGTTGGGCAGGCTCGGGTCATGACCCGCTCGAGCGAGCGCTCGGTGCGTTTGCGGGTGAGCTGCACCAAGCCGAAGGGGCCGACCGGGCCGACGAGCGACCGTGCCCGGTCGCGGGCCAGCTCGGTCCGCAGCACCTCGAGCAGCTGCTCGCGGTGCTCCTCCTTCTCCATGTCGATGAAATCGATGACGATGATCCCGCCGAGGTTGCGCAACCGGAGCTGGCGGGCGACTTCCCTGGCGGCCTCGAGGTTGATGAGGCAAACCGTATCCTCGAGATCGGCGCTGCCAACGTAGCGGCCGGTGTTGACGTCGATCGCCACCAGCGCCTCGGTTTGGTTGATCACCAGCGAGCCGCCCGAGCGTAGCCAGACCTTGGGCTGCAGGACCTGCTGCAGCTCCGCCTCGATGCCGAAGGCGTCGAAGATGTCGATCTGGCGCCGGTACAGCTTGACACGGGATGTGAGCTCGGGTTGCAGACGGTCGAGGAACTCGACCACCCGCTGATATGCCTCCGGATCGTCGACCCAGAACTCGGCCAGATTGGGCCCCGTGAGGTCTCGCGCGGCGCGCAACACGAGATCGAGATCGCGGTGGACCAAACAGGGCGCACCGACCTCGTCCGCACGCTTGAGAATGTGCCGCCACATCGACTCGAGCCCCGCGAGGTCGGCCTGAAAGTCGGCCCGGTCGCATCCCTCGCCCGCGGTGCGGACGATCACGCCGCACGAGTGGGGGATGTCGGCCAGAAGTGCCCGCAGCCGTTCCCGCTCGGTCTGGTCGGTAATTCGCCGCGATACCCCGATGTGGGAGCTGCCCGGCAGCAGCACGAGGTAGCGGCCAGGTATGGTGACATGCGAGGTAGCACGTGGTCCTTTGGCGGCACCGAGCTCGCGGGTGACCTGGACGAGGATCTCCTGGCCTTCACGCAGCAGGTCCTGGATCGGTACGCCCTCGACCAGCTCACCGGGCTCGAGGTCCTCCTCGAGCGCCTCGGCCACATCGTCGACATAGAGGAAGGCATCGCGCTCGAGACCGATGTTGACGAACGCCGCCTGCATGCCCGGTAGCACCCGGGAGATGCGCCCCTTGAACAGGCTCCCGACCACCGAGCGCTCGCGGCTACGCTCGACCAGCAGCTCGACCAGAGCGCCGCCCTCGCGCACCGCGACGCGGGTCTCGTATGGGGTGACATTGCAGTAAATGACGGTGGTCACGGTCCCTCCGGCAACTGTGAAGTGTAGCCCTCCCCGCGGCTTGCTCACAACTTCCGAGGGATTGTGTTGATTGGGAACAGCTTGCAGAAGGAGGGCCGGTTCGCACCGAAGCTCCCAGCGTCGCCTTGACGCCTTGGGGGGCCTTCGCTACCCTCCACCCGGGTCGTTAGCTCAGCCGGCAGAGCAGCGGGCTTTTAACCCGAAGGTCGTGGGTTCGATCCCCACACGACCCACCAGTGCTAAACTTTCCCGGCTGCGGAGTGGCCCTGTCGTCTAACGGTCAGGACACCGGTCTTTCAAGCCGGCAGCACGGGTTCGACTCCCGTCAGGGCCGCCACGACCAAACAAACACGTACGCCCGGCAGCCGCCGGGTGTGGCTGTCTCTGGGCAAAAAAGAGAGTCAAAACCTCCAGGGGAACGGGCATCCAGGGGCGATCGGAGGGAGGCAACGAGGCCACCGGCTCGGGTCGTCGGAGCCGGGAGTATCAGCGAGGAAGGAGGATGGGCGCCGGGTCAGACCCGGGGATGAGGACCTCTCCGGACGTACACCTCGACACCGATGGTCGCGAGGATGAGCGTAGCCAAAGCACACGCTCGACCACGGCCCACCACCGGGCTCCGCTCCGACTCCTACCTCCTTCCTCATCAGCAGCCTTGGATTTCTCGAGGGGCCGAATCACCGCGCAGCGTCGGGCTCGGGAGCGACGCTCAGCTCGACGATGGCGAGCCTACCGTCGACGACGAGCCGGCCCACCCTGACTCCGGCGAGGCCCCAGAGCTTCCGGGCCTGCGCCTGTCCCTCCTCGGAAAGGAGCGAGGCGTGAGGGTCGCGTTCGGGGAACTGTTTCAGCGCGAAGACCACCACCGGGTGCGGTGTGGCGTCTCGTGTGCACCACCGCAGGTCAGCCCCAGCGCGCTCGATCTGATCGTGAATCGACCAGCGAGCCCGATCGCGAAAGACCACGAAGGTGCGATCCCCTTTGCTCAGCTTGTAGCGCAGGATCGACCGATTGGTCGGGCAAACGCCGTCGTACCGCCATGCCCAGTCGTGGAACCAGCCGTAGAAAGCGATGAGGCTGTACTGGTCGAGGTAGACGGCGCTGCCCGGGGTCTTGAGCTCGTTCAGCTTCGCGATCTCGCGGCCGAAGAGCTCGCTCCGATACCAGACAAACGAGCGAGCGCTCACCAGGTGCCCGGCGCCCAGCGCGACGACGATGACGATCAGGACCGACGCCCGCAGCAGGCGCGACCCCAGCCGAGCGAGCCCCGCGTCCAACGAAAGCGCGGCGAAAAGCACAGCGACCGGAAAGAGGTAGAACTGATGACGCAAGGTGCCGCCGTAGGGATACAGGTCACCAAGCCCCATTGCGACAGCGATGCTCAGGAGAAGAATTAACAGCGATCCGCTCACGCGGTGCATGGCGGGCCGACCGGGCGGCCGCAAAATCAGCATGGCGAGCCCGCTGATCACCAGCAGGGCCAGCACGACCAGGAGCTGGCCGCTCATGGTTGAGGGTTTCAGGCGAATGGGGGTGAAGAGATCAACGAGCCAGGTAGTGTTGCGAAGCACGAACTCGAGCGGACCGCCGGCCGTGCTCGTTGAGAGGTAGAACTCGGGCAGATGATTCATTGGCTCGGTGTGCCAGCGCAGATGCGTCAAGAAAAGGGCAACTGCCGTGGTGAGGGGAATGGCAACCGGTGCGAGCACCGCCAGGGGTCTTCTGCGCACGACCACGAGCGCCCGCCGGCGAGCGAAGGGTCGGAACGCCATGAGTGAGGCGAACAGCACGCCCGCAGCGAGCAGGAAGATGACAATCGCGTACTGGGTCAGGAGTGCCAAGGCGCTGGCGACGCACAACGCCAGAGAGTGTCGCGCCGCGGTGGCATGGCGCGGTGAGACGAGCTCGAGCAAAGAGCGCATGGCGACCACCAACAACAGCGCCATCAGCATGTAGGAACGGACCTCGCAGGAGATCACCACCGCGTTCCAGGACAGCGAGACGGTGAGCGCGGTCAGCGCCGGCACGGCCCAGTGACGGCTCCAACGCCCGGCGACCCTACCCAGCAGGTAGGCGGTGGCGAGTCCAGCCAGCAACGACACGCTGCGGAAGACGAGGCGCGAGTGTCCGAAAAGCAGTGCCGTCCGCAGCAGCAGGAAGAAAAGCGGAGGATGTGCCTGGCTCCGAAGCTCCCAGATGAGGTTGGCGACCGTGTCCTGTCCAGCAACGAAAACATGCCACCATCCGTCGTACTCGATGTACTGCATGGTCGCGAAGTACAGCCTGGGCAGTGATCCAGCCAGCGTGGCCACGATGACGAGGAAGCTGGTCGTGACGGGGAGGCGGGGGTATCGCTTCATGTTCCAGGGGCTTTCGAGTCCAGCCAGAGTATCACCTGCCTTCGACAGCCGTTAATCGGTTTTCGGGCTGCCACCCGCGTCCGCTTCAGTGGCCGATCGATCTCCATCCACACTGCGCCGACCCATCGGTCTACGCGGGTCTCATGACAGCTGCTGCGCGGCCCTCACGTTACCAAGGTACGACACCGGCCGCGTACGATCTCGGCTCGGCCCGAGCGCCAACGGCCGCTGTGCCTCCTCGCGGCTTTGCGGCCGGTTTGCGGGGTGCTTCGGACTTTCATGCTGGCAGCGCGGGTACGACTCCCGTCGGGGCCGCTACCCCCTACCTCCCGCTCTCCGAGTCGGACAACGCCCCCCGCCCGGAAGCCACGGGTGGGCGCGGGAGGCAGCGCGCGGCCATCATCGTGACATCGTCGTGCGGGAGGTGATCTCCGAGGTAGGTGGTGAGTGCGGCCGAGACGGCGTCCAGCAGGTCCTGGGGACGGGCAACGTCGCGCACCACGGCGGTCAGCCGCCCGACGCCGAACTCCTCGATGTCGAGTTCGGTACCGGCCTCGTTGACGCCGTCGGTGTACAGCAGCAGGAGGTCGTCGTCCGCAAGGGAGGTGGTTGCGCTGCGCAGTGGCAGACCGGGCATCAGCCCGAGGGGGGCGCCGGTGGAGCCGAGCTGCTCGATCGTCTCTCCCCGCCGCACCAGCACCGGTGGGTGGCCAGCGTTGACGTAGGTGAGTATGCGCTGGCGGGGGCTCCACTCGGCGAGGACGACCGTGGCGTACTTCTTGCCCTGGGTGAAGTGGTGGAGCAGCTCGTTGCCCTCGGCCGCAATCCGCTCCAAAGGCCGGCGGTCGAACCTCCGGCTCCACAGGAACGACTGCACATGCGAGGCGATGAGCGCCGCCGGAATGCCCTTGCCCGAGACATCGGCCATGACCAGCCAGTAGCGCCCGTGCCGGGCGGGAATGAGGTCGTAATAGTCGCCGCCCACCCCGCGGGAGGGCTGGCAGCGGGCAGCCAGCTCGAGCCCTGGCACCGTCAGATCCTTGGGGTGGAGGTTGTGCTGGATCGTGCCGGCAACCCGCACCTCTTCGGCGAGCTTCTCGCGCTCCACGATCTCCGCGTGCAGCCTCGCGGTGGCAAGAGCAACGGCGAACGGCACCCCCAGCTCGGCCAGGAAATCGACGTCGCCGGTGCGGAACCGACCGTCCCGGTGGTTGAGAAGCTGCAGCACGGCCACGAGCTGCCCGTCGCGGTCGCGCACCGGCACGGTGAGCAGCGAGCGGGTGCGGAACCCTGTCACGGTGTCGAACCGTCGATCGAACCGACAGTCGCTGTATGGATCGTCGAGGACTACAGGCTGGCCCTCGGCGGCCACGGTGCCGACGATCCCCTCGCCGACTTTGACCTGCAGCCCTTCGACGCCGTGGGCGATGAGCGAGCGGAGCACGCCCTGCCGCGCATCGAGTAGGAAGAGGCTGCCCCGTTCGGCGCCGATCAGCCGGGTGGCGATACCGACGATCGTCTCGGCGATCGCCCGCAGGTCAAGGGTGGAGTTGACCAGCGCTGAGGCCTCGACGATGGCCTCGAGCCGCTGCACCCGGGCCTCCAGCCCTCCCTCCTGCACCCACCCGCCGCTTGGTTGCCTCCGCTCCATGTAAGCTCCTCCCCGCAGATCAGCTTCGCCATGGTACTACCTCCAGCCGACCCCACCGGTCGCCAGCCGCGAGCCGAGACTGTTCCCGCGTCCCGAGCCCGCCTTCTCCCGTGTCCCGAGATCGCTCTCAGGCCCTCGGCAGCGCACCTTCAGGCGCTCGCCTTCGCTTTCCGACCTGCCAGTCGGTGCCGGGTTGTGCGGTCCGAGCGGGAGCGGCTATCGTTGACTCACCGGAAGCGCCCAGTTGGCGGCCCGGAAGGGAGGTCGAATGTACACACTGGTCCTGCTACGGCACGGCGAGAGCACCTGGAACAAGGAAAACCGGTTCACCGGCTGGACTGACGTCGATCTCTCGGACAAGGGGGTCGAGGAGGCCAGGGAAGGTGGCCGCCTGCTGGCGGCCGAAGGTTTCGATTTCGACCTCGCCTACACCTCGGTGCTCAAGCGGGCTATTCGCACCCTATGGATCGCCCTCGACGAGATGGACCGCATGTGGCTGCCGGTGCACCGGCACTGGCGGCTCAACGAGCGCCACTACGGGGCGTTGCAGGGGCTCAACAAGGCTGAGATGGCTGAGAAGTTCGGTGAGGAGCAGGTGCGCCTTTGGCGCCGCTCGTACGCCACGCCGCCCCCGGCGCTCGAGCGAAGCGACCCGCGGTTCCCCGGGTTTGAGCGCCGCTACGCCATGCTGACCCCCGATGAGCTGCCGGTGAGCGAGTCGCTTGCGGACACCGTCGCGCGCGTCCTGCCGCTGTGGCATCAGACGCTGGCGCCGATCATCCGCTCCGGGCAGCGGATGCTCATTGCGGCTCACGGCAACTCGCTGCGGGCCATGGTCAAGTACCTGGACGGCATCTCCGAGGACGATATCGTCGGCCTCAACATCCCGACTGGAGTGCCGTTGGTGTACGAGCTCGACGGTGAGTTGCGGCCGATCTCGCACCGCTACCTCGGCGACCAGGAAGCGATCGCCGCCAAGATGGCCGCGGTTGCGGCGCAAGGCAAGGCGAAGTAGCCCCCACCCGTTGTCGGTCGGTGGTCGTTCGTGGGCCTGGTCGTGGCGGACCGGCGGGGCGGGCGGCAGCGTCGGCTCGCCAGACCATCAGCAGCAAACCGCCAACCGCCTGGATCGCCAGAAGCGTACACAATCGCCGTCACCTCTGGTATATGGGTGGGCGGAGGTGGCGATGCGACGACATGCTCTCCTTGCTGCCGCGGTGGTCCTTCTTGTCGCCGGTACGGCGACGGCGGTGGACGTGCACGACACACGGCTGCTGGCGCAGCCGGCGGTGAGCGCGAAACACGTGGCGTTCACCTATGCCGGCGACATCTGGATCGCCAATCTGGACGGCTCAGGGGTGCGCCGTCTCACGTCTCATATCGGAGTGGAGATGTGCCCGCGGTTTTCCCCCGACGGATCGCTGCTCGCCTTCTCCGGCCAGTACGACGGCAACACGGACGTGTTCGTGGTGCCGGTGGAAGGCGGCGAGCCGCGCCGGCTCACCTGGCACCCGGGGGACGACCTGGTGCAGGGCTTCACGCCGGACGGGACAGCCGTGCTTTTTACCTCGCCGCGCGAGGTCTACACGCGACGCCATACCAAGCTCTACACCGTGCCGGTGGCCGGCGGAATGGAGGCGAAGCTGCCGATCCCCCACGCCTTCAAGGCCACCTACTCGCCCGATGGCTCCCACCTCGCGTACGTGCCCTTGTACGAGGCGTTCCGGCAGTGGAAGAACTATCGTGGCGGTACCGCCTCGCGGATCTGGCTCTATGACGCGAAGACGCATGCCGTCGAGCAGATCCCACAGCCGGCGGGCCGCTGCAACGACACCGACCCGATGTGGGTCGACGGCACCGTCTACTTCCTCTCGGATCGGGCCGGCGAGTTCAACCTGTTCGCGTACGACACGATGGGCAAGACGATCGAGCAGCTCACCCGGTACGAGGACTTCCCGGTGATCGCGGCCAGCTCCGGCGGCGGGCGAGTGATCTACGAGCAGGCGGGATACCTGCACCTGCTCGACCTTGCGAGCCGTACGAGCACCCGGCTCGTGATCGGCGTGACCGCGGACCTCCCGGAGGCCCGATCACGGCTCACGAAGGCGCGGTCGTGGGTTCGCGAGGCGTCGATCTCGCCGTCGGGCGCCCGCGCGGCGTTCGAGATCCGGGGCGAGATCGTGACCGTGCCCGCCGAGAACGGTGATCCCCGCATCCTCACCAACACCCCCGGAGTGCACGAGCACACCCCGGCGTGGTCGCCGGACGGCTTTTCGATCGCCTACTTCTCGGATGCCGAAGGGGAGTACCGGCTGCATGTGGCCCCACAGGATGGGAAGGGCGCCGTGAGGGTCTACACCCTTGGCGGCGCCGGTTTTTACGGTGACCTGCGCTGGGCGCCCGATGGCACCAAGCTGGCCTGGACAGACAACTCTCTCTCGCTTTTCTGGCTGCAGCTCGCCACGGGGAAGGTCACGAAGATCTCGTCGGAGACGTTGTACAGCCCCATGCCGACCCTCGCCTACGCGTGGGCACCGGATTCGGCGTGGATCGCGTACACCCGCAACACGGCCTCGAACCTCCAGCAGATCTGGCTCTACTCGCTCGCGCAGGACCGTTCGTTCCCACTCGGCGACGCCCTCACCGACGTGGGGCAGCCCGCCTTCGACGCCTCCGGAAAGTACCTCTACGTCGTGGCCTCGACCGACGCGGGTCCGGTGCGCGACTGGTTCGCGCAGTCCAACGCCGACATGGAGCTGACCAACGACATCTACCTCGCTGTGCTGGCCAAGGACGTGCCCTCGCCGCTCGCCCGGCAGAGCGACGAGGAGAAGGGGAAGACAGAGGAGAAGCCAGCGGACGTGGGGAAGAAGGGCGAGAAGACCAAGGGCCAGGCCGGTGAGCCCGGCAAGGGCAGCGCTGCGAAGGCGGTGGCGGTCAAGATCGACTTCGACGGCCTCGACCAGCGCCTCCTGCCGCTCGGTGTCAAGGGCTCGTACTTCACCTCGTTGGCTGGGGGTGAGGCTGGCAAGGTGTTCTACCTCAAGCACGAGGAGGGCGTCGGCCGGCGCACCGGCGAGCGTGCCATGACGCTGTGCCGGTTCGACCTCGATACGCGCCAGGAGACGGTGGTCATCGACAAGGTCAGCGAGTACCAGCTCACCCCCGACGGCAAGAGGGTCCTCGTCCGCCAGGCCGGCGAGTGGGCGATCGGCGATGCCACGGGAAAGCTCGATGCGGGGAAGGGCAAGCTTGCCGTCGAGGCGGTCCGGGTGCGGGTCGAGCCACGAGTCGAGTGGCGGCAGATCTTCGACGAGGTGTGGCGGATCAACCGCGATTTCTTCTACGCCCCCAATTTCCACGGTGTCGATTGGGAGGCGATGCGACAGAAGTACGCGCAGTTCCTGCCCGACCTCGCCACCCGCTCGGACCTCAACCGTGTCATTCAGTGGATGTGCTCGGAGCTGGCGGTGGGGCACCATCGGGGCGGCGGCGGTGACGACGCCAACCAACCGGAGAGGGTGCCCGGTGGGCTGCTCGGCGCCGACTACGAGGTGAGCAACGGCCGCTACCGCTTCGCCAGGGTCTTGGGAGGGCTGAACTGGAACCCGGAGCTGCGCTCCCCGCTCACCGAGCCGGGCGTCGACGTCAAGGCTGGCGAGTACCTCCTGGCGGTGCAGGGCCGTGACCTCGTGCCGCCCGATAACCTATTCGCCCGTTTCGAGGCCACAGCCAGTACGACGGTCGAGCTCACGGTCGGACCGGACCCGACCGGTGCAGGAGCCCGCACGGTCAAGGTGGTCCCGATCGACAACGAGCTAGCGTTGCGCAACCGCGACTGGGTCGAGGGCAACATCCGCAAGGTGGCGCAGGCTACCGCGGGCCGGGTGGCCTACGTTCATGTGCCCGATACCGCCGCTCAAGGGCACGAATACTTCAAGCGCTACTTCTACCCTCAGGCGCAGAAGGAGGCGATCATCGTCGACGAGCGGCACAACGGCGGTGGCAGCGTTGCCGACTACTACATCGACCACCTCCGGCGGCCGTTCGTGGCCTGGTGGGCGATGCGCTATGGAGAGGATCTACCGACCCCGCAGGCGGCGATCCACGGTCCCAAGGTGATGATCATCGACGAGACGGCTGGCTCAGGTGGCGACCTGTTGCCGTGGATGTTCCGCAAGTTCGGGCTCGGCACGCTGGTGGGCCGGCGTACCTGGGGCGGGTTGGTGGGGATCTTGGGGTTCCCGCCGCTGGTTGACGGCGGTACCATCACCGCCCCCAACCTGGCGATTTGGACCGAGGACGGTGGCTGGGTGGTCGAGAACGAGGGCGTGCCGCCCGACCTCGAGGTCGAGCAGCTCCCGGCGGAGGTGATCGCCGGGCGCGACCCGCAGCTCGAGAAGGCGATCGAGGTGGTGATGAAGCAGCTGCCGCCAGCGCCTCCGGCGAAGCCCACCCGCCCGCCGTACCCCGTGCGCGCCCGGCGGTAGAACGCGAGCGTCGACCGGGTCCGTGGTCATCGGGCGGTGGTCGTGTGCCGCCCCACCGATGGTGTCACGCGCGAGAGGCCGTGACGACCGCCTCGGTGTCGAGGGCGATCATGAGCTCCTCGTTGGTTGGCACGACCATGACCTTGACCGGCGCGTCTTCTGGAGAGATCACGGCTTCCTTGCCGCGCACCCGGTTGCGCTCGGGGTCGATCCGCACACCCATGAAACCGAGTCCCCGGCAGATGCGCTCGCGGATCTCAGGGCCGTTCTCGCCGATGCCGGCGGTGAAGACCACCGCGTCGACGCGGTCGCCGAGACTGGTGGCGAGAGCGGCAATGTACTTGCGGGTGGCGTGGGCGAAGATCTCGAGCGCCAGCTCGGCCCGTTCGTGGCCTTTGGCCGCCGCCTCCTCAAGGTCTCGCATGTCGTGCGATACGCCGGAGATCCCCTTGAGACCCGAGCCCTTGTAGATGAGGTCGCAGACCTGACGCGAGGTCATCCCGAGCTCGTCGATGAGGTGCATGAGCGCGGCCGGGTCAACATCGCCGGAGCGGGTGCCCATCGGTACGCCACAGCAGGTGCCGAACCCCAGCGTGGTGTCCATCGACTTGCCACCTTTGACGGCGGTCAGGGAGACCCCGTTGCCGAGGTGGCAGGTGACGCCGTTGAAGTCCTCGAGCGGGATGCCGAGGATCTCGGCGGCGCGCAGCGCTACATACTGGTGGGAGGTGCCGTGGAACCCGAACCGACGAATACCGTGCTTTTCGTAGTACGCGTAGTCGAGAGCGAAAACGAAGGCTGACTTCGGCATCGTGGCGTGGAAGGCGGTATCGAACACGCCGACGTTGGGGACCTGCGGAAGCAGCTTCTGCATCGCATCCACACCCATGAGGTTGGCGGGGTTGTGGAGGGGTGCGAGGGGCGTGCACTCGTCGATCAGCGCGAGCGATTCCTCATCGAGCAGCACCGACCGCTGGATCTTCTCGCCCCCGTGGACGATTCGGTGTCCGACCGCTCCCAGCTCGTCGAGGGAGGCGATGACGCCGCGCTCGGGGCTCGTGATGGTGTCGAGAACCAGCTTGATCCCGGCCGTGTGGTCGGCGATCGGCAGGATCTGTTTGGACTTCTCGCCGCCGGCAGGCTGGTAGTTGAAGATGGCGTCGGCGAGGCCGACGCGTTCGACGAGCCCCTTGCACATGACCGTGCGCTCGACGGTGTCGAGGAGCTGGAACTTGATCGATGAGCTTCCCGAGTTGAGGACCAGGATCTTCATGGGGATGTCCTTCCGGGGCTACGGCGTGAAGAGATTCACATGCCCGCGAGACGATAGCACTGTCGGCCCTCGCCCTCAACCCCCAGCGGGCGGATGCCTGAAGCTGGGGTACGGGGCGTTCTCGCATCGTGCAGCTACGGGCCAGTGCGGGCGCTGGCCCGCTCCGCTGGGAAAGCGGTGGTCCCGGCCACCGGCGCGGCGGCAGTAGGTTCAGTTCGGGAGCTGCTTCGACAGGTAGGTAGGGAGACCCATCTGCTCGATCTGGTCGAGCTGAGCCTCGAGCCAGTCGATGTGTACCTCCTCGTCCGCGAGGATGCTCTCGAGCAGCTCTCGGGTGCCGCTATCGCCGAGCTCCGCAGTGAGCCGAATCGCGTTGTTGTAGGCGCTCACCGCGGCCAGCTCGGAGGCGTGATCGCTGCGGAGCTGCGAGTCCACCTCGGCACCGATAGTGATCGGGCCGAGGCTCGAGACGATCGGCCGTCCCTCGAGGAAGAGAATGCGCCCGATGAGCTTCTCGGCGTGCTTCATCTCGTCGATAGCGCGCTTCTCGATCGCCGCGTGGAGCTTCTCGTACCCCCAGTCGTCGCACATCTCGGAGTGGACCATGTACTGGTTGATCGCCGTCAGCTCGTCCGACAACAGCGCGTTGAGGGTGTCGATGATCTTGTCGTTGCCTTTCATGACGACCTCCTGCTCACCCGCGAGGGTAGGCCAGCCAGCGGACGAGCGTCAACACCACCGGTTGGTGAGAGGCGACGGCATCCCGGACTGATCTTCCCCGGCGGGTGAGGCGTAGTTTATTGCGCAAGTGGTTGTTGTAGAAGGGGACGGGGCTAGTTCTTTGGGCGCTGCGTTCTGCCTACATTCTTGCGCGGGTTCGTCCTGGGAGGTGTGACACCGAGGGCGTGGAAGATCCCCAGCATCTCGTCGTCGGGCGCTGGGAGCCGGAGGATCGCCGTGTCGTTGACCTGCTGGCGCAGGAAGCACCAGCGCGAGAGCGACGCTAAGGCATCG